>Ga0315273_10000512_pt1 | contig 41304 bp, 38 predicted proteins | sample YL17G02_0_MG_FD_205753 | JGI IMG/M metagenome (GOLD analysis project Ga0315273, IMG submission 205753) | Sediment microbial communities from Yellowstone Lake, YNP, Wyoming, USA - YL17G02_0 | ecosystem: Environmental > Aquatic > Freshwater > Lake > Sediment | place: USA: Wyoming | collected...
TTTGCTCTCGAAGCCGGGCAGAGGGACCGTTACCCCCCAATCGATGTCGCGGGTGATCGCCCGGTCGCGCAGTCCTTCGTTGAGCAGGCCCAGCGTGAAGTTGAGGACGTTCTTGCGCCAGTGCTCTTTGCCCTGGGAGAGCCATTCCTTGAGCGGCTCGTTGAAGGCGCTTAGCTTGAGGAAGAAGTGCTCCGACTCCCGCACCTCCGGCTGCGAGCCGCAGATCTTGCAGCGGGGCGATAGCAACTCCGTGGCGTCGAGAGGCTTACCGCAGTTGTCGCACTGGTCGCCGCGCGCTCCTTCGGCGCCGCACAGCGGGCAGATGCCCTCCACGTAGCGGTCGGGCAGGAAGCGCTCCTCGACGGTGCAATAGGGGAGCTTCATTGAGTCCTTATAGATGTCACCCTTCTCGTGGAGGCGGAGGAAGATATCCTGCACAACGCTCGCATGGTTTTCCGTGCCCGTCGTCGTGTAAAGATCGAAGCCGATGCCGAGCCTTTCCCAGGAATCGAGGAACTCCTGGTGAAAGCGGAAGGCTATCTCCGCCGGTGTGACTCCCTCATCGGCCGCGCGGACGGTAATCGGCGTCCCGTGCTGGTCGCTGCCCGAGACCATGAGCACGGTGTTCCCCTTGAGACGGTGGTAGCGGGCGAAGATGTCCGGCGGTAGGTAGGCGCCGGCGATCTGTCCCAGATGCAGGGAGCCGTTGGCATAGGGCCAGGCCACACCGATAAATATCTTCTCAGACATCGAGTATCTCCAAAGGATAGACTGCGACCTGATTCTACCACACGTCAGATGTGGGAGACATGGGAGCGATGCCTGCTCATCACAGCGCCTTCAGCAGCTCGCGTATGAAGAAGTACAGGGCAAAGACCGAGAGGAAGACCCCGAACGGCCGGCGTAAGCGTATGTGGGCGAGACTTACCGATAAGCGTGCACCCAGGTAAGTCGCGGGGACCACGGCGATGCCCAGTTGCAGGGCGAGCCACCAGTCTATGTGGCCGAGGAGCGCATGAGTTATCGTACCTGGGATGGCGAGAAAAGCCACGCAGAGCAGCGAGGTGGCTGCCGCCTCTCGCAGCCTGGCGCCGAAGAAAAGGACATAGACTGGGATGAAAAACAGACCGCCCCCGCTGGCCAGCAACCCCGATAGCAGGCCGACGATAGCAGCCACAGAGAGGAGGGCGGCGACCGGTGGGTGTTGCCAGGTGGCGTTGTTGCCTCGCAGATGCGTTCCGTCCTCGGTTGGAGGAGAGGAACTGATCAGCCGCCACCCCGCCACCAACATGGAGACAGCCACCAGCAACATGAGCCAGTGCCCCGGCACCCATCTGGTCAGGACGGATCCCAAAATCATCATCGGGAAGCCACCGGTCAGAGTCCAGACGACTACCCGCAGGTTGATTAGCCCGTGCTGTCGATAGACTAGCGTTCCCGAAAGCGCCACGGGAATTGCCACGGGAAACGGTGAAGCAAGGGCGATCAAAGGGGACGTGCCGAGGAAGATGCGCAGCAGCGGTGTGGTGATGCTGCTTCCACCGACGCCGAAGACGCCGGAGAGAAGGCCGACGATCAGCCCCAGGATGAGAGTGATGATTAGGTCTTGCACACGGATTCCCTAAAGCGGTTCGGCTGGAGTCCTTGTTCCGCCTGGGGCGTTACTCCAAGCTTAGCCAAAGCTGATAAAGCTGCCGCCGTGAGAGGCCGTACTGGCGGGACAGGCTACTGATGGCTTCCTGAGCGCCGGCGCCCCGCTTTTTCAAACGGCGCATCTCCTGCCGCACGGTTGCTTCGACGTCGCTGCCGCTGTTGGGTCGCTGCGACGGCTCGGCCCCGGCAATGACCAACGTAAACTCGCCTCGAGGTTCCGAGAAATGCGCCAGCGCCTCCGTGAAAGAGCCCCGGAAGACCTCCTCGTGCAGCTTCGTCAGTTCGCGGCAGACGGCGACAAAGCGCTCGCCCAGTTCCTGCTGCATGTCGACGAGAGAGTCACGAATTCGATGAGGCGCCTCGAACGCGACCAGAGTATCCGGCCGCGTCGCCACTGACCGCAGGAGCCGCCGTCGTGCCCCCGGCTGACGTGGCAGGAACCCTAGATAGGTGAAGGTGCGTGTCGGCAGCCCCGATGCTGTCAGCGCTGCCGTCACCACCGATGGCCCCGGCACGGGCACAACCTGCGCCCCTATCGCGTAGGCGGCGGTCACCAAGTCCTGCCCCGGGTCGCTGATCGTTGGGGTCCCTGCCTCCGATACCAGCGCCACGTCGCCGCGCTCTAGTTGCTCGACGATGTGGGATGTCTTGGTCCGCTTGTTCCGGTCATTGTAGCTGGTCAGGGGAGTGTGGATGTCATAGTGTGACAGCAGCTTGCGTGTCGTGCGCGTGTCCTCGGCCGCGATCAGGGTGACCTCCCGCAGGATGCGCAGGGCGCGGAGGGTGATATCCTCCAGATTGCCGATGGGGGTTGCCACCAGGTAAAGAGTAGGCATTTGGGTAGGGTACCTTTCCCTTTGCTGTAGAGGCGTCTCATGACTGAGATGAGACGCGATGCGAACGCCGAATTAGGCAAAGAATCGGCTAAAGTCGTTAAGGATGAATTCAACGATTGCGTTGATACCCGCAAGGATCAATCTAACGGATTCTCTAGCAGCGGGTCCTCCTTGGCCAAACGCTATGCCGATGGCTGGATAGAATTGCACATCCACATATTCGCCGGGGATTCGGGCGAGTTCTGTGCCCTCTTCCACAGCGCCCTCGTAGATGGAATATGGGTTACTACTCCCCACGATGACGGGCAGTCCTGGGTTGAATATTCCACCATCTGTAGCAGCGGCGACGAGATTGAAATGTCGATGTTTGTCGGTGTTGCACAAGGCCTCAAGCCAGAGCAACATACTGTCCCTGTAGGAGTGCCGTCCGTAGTACGGCTGATACCACTTGACCGCTGTCTTTGCCTCCCTGGACATTCCTTTGATTTTCGACCTACCGTTCCTCTTGAAGTCTTCGGGGCTGTCACAGATAGGGAATGCATTGAACCGCGTGGGGGTTTGGCCATTGGCATCAACGAGTTGCCAAGCAAGGTGATCGAAGGCGGATCGGAAGTTGTACAAGGTATCTCCGATGATCGGGCTAAGAGTAACAGGAGGCGTCGCGGGATTCCCCTGGACGCGCCAGACTTTCTCGCCGGTCTTCGGGTCGAACTCACTGACGACGTTACACGGCTTAGATTTGGCGAAGGATTGAATTTCCCTCTCCAAGGCTTTCAAGTGCTGGTGCGCCCTTGCAACCTTCAGTCTTGGCCCAGACAGCGAAGCCATGAGGTATACTCACATCATGAGCAACAACGAGACCGATCAGCCAAAGCAGAAGACCCCGAAGCGCCGCTTGTTTGTGTAATCACGTTCTAGAAGTATAGCGCATGAAGCCTGTTTACCGTTGACCAGCCCCCTTGATCTTTGCTAAACTAACAAAAAGTATCCCCCACTTATCCACCTATCGACACGGACTACTATATCCTGCGCGGGAAGGGAGGAAACACCAATGAGGGACGCTGGTTGGCACGACGGTCCCGCGCGGGTCCCCGCTTCGCTGGCCTCGGCTATTGCCCGAGAAGAGGATACTCTGGCGCCTGCTGGAGCCAAGCAGATGCGCCGCGCCTACGGCTTCGACGAAGTCGCCATCGTCCCCGGCGACGTCACCCTGAACCCCGAACTGACCGACATCTCCTTCAGCGTCGGTAACGTCAAGCTGTCTTTGCCCTTCATCGCCGCTTCAATGGATGCCATCGTCGATACCCGGTCGGCGGCCGTCTTCAGCGAGCTGGGCGGCCTGGCTGTCCTGAACCTGGAAGGGATACAGGCGCGCTACGACAACCCCGATAGCGTTCTGGAGGAGATCACGACCGTAGACATGGACAAGGTCGGCACTGTCCTCCAGAAAGTGTACTCTCAGCCCATCCGCGCCGAGCTCGTTGGCGAGAGGGTCAGCGAGATCAAGCGACAGGGCGCCCTCTGCGCCGTCTCCTGCACTCCCACCAATGCCAAGAAGTTCGCTCCTCTGGCCGTCGAGGCCGGTGTCGATGTCTTTGTTGTCCAGTCCACCGTCACTACCGCCCGCCACATCTCCCGCAGCCTTGAGGGTCTGCGATTCGAGAAGCTTTGCCAGCAGTTGCCCGTACCCGTCATCGTTGGCAATACCGTAACCTACAACCCCTGCAAGGAACTGATGGAGGCTGGGGTGTCCGGCATCCTCGTAGGCGTCGGCCCGAGTTGTATCTGTACCACGCGCGAGGTGTTGGGTGTCGGCGTGCCCCAAGTCACCGCCACAATCGATTGCGCCGCCGCCCGCGACCAGTACTTCCGCGAGAAGGGGCGGTACGTACCCATAATCACCGACGGTGGCATCCATGCCGGTGGCGACCTCTGCAAGGCGTTCGCCGCCGGGGCCGACGCGGTCATGCTGGGGACGCTCCTGGCTTCTGCCGAGGAGGCGCCCGGCCGCGGCTACCACTGGGGGATGTCCTCGTTCCATGCTGAGCTGCCCCGTGGCACGCGCGTCAAAGTGGGGAGGCGCAGCACCCTCAAGAAGATACTCCACGGCCCGACCTCGCGCAGCGACGGCACCGAGAATCTGGCCACCGTTCTCCGCACTGCTCTGGGTGTCTGCGGCGCCGGCAACATCCGCGAGTTCCAGCAGGTGCAACTGATGATCGCCCCGGCGATCAAGACCGAGGGCCGCTCCTTCGCCTCATCCTGATCCTTGGGTTCAGGCTCAACCTCGACTCCGCTCCGCGCGTCTATCGCACCGTCACTTCGGCACGGCTTTCTGGTATCATTGATTCCCGAGGTGACGATGGGGGTATCCAATGAACGTGACGCAATGTCCCAACTGCGGCGGTTTCAGAACCTTCGAGCACTGGGTAAAGCTCGATGCTGATTCCAATGAAATCGTTCACGACAACAGGGGATGGGTGGCGGTTGGGCTAGTAATGACAGCGATTCTATTCGCATTGTCGTGGGTATTGTGGGCTTGGTGGCTCGGCAGTGTCCCTGGATCCTCCTCGCCAGTTACAACCTTCCTTGTCGCGGCGGTCACCGTCGCTATGGTAACGGTGATGGTGGTCTGCTTCTATATGACTGAGACGAGGAAGGCACGCCGCCGCAGAGTAATTAGGGCTATAAGCGGGTGGTGCGACATTTGTGGCTATCGCTGGATTCGTCGCCAGAATGATCCACCTGCAACTCCTGCCGTCGGAGCGAATTCCGAGTTGATATACCGCGCATTTGAGCAGCGGAAGCGAGAAGAGGAGGAGCGACTCGACTAGTAAGAGTCGCCCGATTTGTTCCTCGATTTCGTCTTTTGTATGCCTCCAACCGAGATTCACCCTAGGGGGCATCGATGCGCAGAATCCGATCGAGGCTGGCGAGGTCCTTTCTGATGGCGACGTGTGCTCCTGGGAAACACTCGCGCGCTATCTCCCGCACGCGCTCCCCCTCGTCCCAGCCGATCTCCGCCAGCAGAGCGCCGTGAGGCCGCAAGTGGTTCGGAGCTGTGCGCAGCAGCCTCTCGATGACCTCCGTGCCCGTGGGCCCCGCATCGAGGGCCGTCCGTGGCTCGTGCTTCCGTATCTCCGGCGGCAGTGTCTCCCAGTCAGCGGTCTTTACATAAGGCAAGTTGGCGGCGATGATGTCGACCGTCTCCGGTAGGGGGTCGAGCAGGTCGCCCTGAAGAAAACGGATGCGCCCGCGCACTCCCAGCCGCTCCGCATTGCGGTCAGCCAGCCCCAGCGCTTCATCCGATGCGTCGAGCGCGTAGATGGCGGCGTCCGTCAGGTGATGCGCCAGCGCGATGGCTATCGCGCCGCCGCCGCAGCCCACGTCGGCGATGATGAGTGGGCTTGTCTCCGTGCTTCGCGCTATGCGCAGCGCTTCTTCCACCAGCAGCTCCGTCTCTGGGCGGGGGATTAGAGCGGCGGGTGTCGTCTCCAACTCGAGGCCGTAGAACTCCCGGTGGCCGACGATGTAGGCGGTTGGCTCGTGGGCTCGGCGTCGCTCGATGAGAGCCTGGAACTCCGCTTGTTGGGCTGGGCTGATCTCTTCTTGTAGGCGGGCGTAAAGCTCGTGGCGCTCCCAGTGGAGGACGTGTCTCAGGAGGACTTCCGCCTCCAGGCCGGGCTCTTCGATGCCGGCCTCAGTCAGGCTCTGTCGGGCGGCGTGGAGCGCCTCCGCCGGCTTCACCCGAGCTGTTCCTCCAGCAGCCGCGCCTGCTCGCTCGTGGAGACGGCGTCGATTAGGGGATCGATCTCGCCGGCGAGTATCCCCGGCAGATTGTGGAAGTTGAGGCCGATGCGGTGATCGGTGATGCGGTCTTGGGGGAAGTTGTAGGTGCGTATCTTCTCCGCTCGCTCGCCCGTGCCCACCTGTGAGCGGCGGGTCTCCGTTATCTCCTGCGCCTGCTTGCTCTGCTCCATGTCGAAGACGCGGGCCCGCAGTACCGCCATCGCCTTCACGCGGTTCTTCCACTGCGAGCGCTCGTCCTGGCAGGTGACGATGATGCCGGTGGGGATGTGCGTGAGCCGGACGGCCGTGGCGACCTTCTGGACGTTCTGGCCGCCGTGCCCGCTGCTGTGGAAGATATCGACGCGCAGGTCATCCTCGCTGATCTTCACGTCGACCTCCTCCGCCTCCGGCAGGACCGCCACCGTCGCCGTGGAGGTGTGAATGCGCCCCTGCGCCTCCGTCTGCGGCACCCGTTGGACGCGATGGACGCCGCTCTCGTACTTTAGCCGTGAATAGGCGCCCTTTCCCTTCACCTCGAAGATGATCTCCTTGAAGCCGCCGATCCCGCTCTCGCTGCTGGAGAGGACTTCGACCCCCCAGCCGCGATTATCGGCGTAGCGCGAGTACATACGGAAGAGATCGGCGGCGAACAGCCCGGCCTCGTCGCCGCCCGTGCCGGCGCGTACCTCGACGATCACGTCCTTCTCGTCGCGCCGGTCCGGTGGCAGGAGGGCGCGCCTGATATCCTGAGTCAGCCGCTCCTTCTTCTCGTTTAGCTGCTCCAGTTCGTCCTTGGCCAGCGACTCCATCTCCGGGTCGCTCGCCTCCTCCAGCAGGTTGCGCGCGTCCTCGATCTCGACGTCTGTCTCGCGGAATCGCCAGTAGAGGAAGACGATATCCTCCAGCGAGGCGCGCTCCTTGGCCAGCTCCTGGAGCCGCTCGTAGTCCGCGGCCACGTCGGGCTGACCCATCTGGGCCGTCAGCTCTTCGTAGCGGTCGGCGAGCGATTGCAGTCTATCCAGCATCCTATTCCGTCCACACAGATTGAAACCCCGACGCATCGGGGCCTCCGGATCGACTCAATGATAACACGCGCAGAATGCGGCGTCAGCTGGCGGGAGCGGTTCGCGTTGGAGGAGCAGCGCGAAACAGTTCGGTCAACCAGTCGCGCGCCTCAGGGTATTGATCGCAATCCAACACGAATTCCTGCCCTCTGCCAACCGAATGGAGAATAACCCCCTCCTTGGTTTTTCCCCACTGCCGCTCGTTGGAGTGATAGGTAAACGGCGGCCTCTTCTCATCATGCGCGAGCCGCGCGGGGAGCAGCCAATCGCTTACCCTATCTTGGTTTGAGGCAGTCAAGCACAATTCCTCGGAATATCGATCAAACACCCCTGCCCCTGGTCGACGTATGTCGCCGTATCCCGGCAGCGTCAATTTCTCAGAGGCGATGTACAGTGTGTTGCGCAGATCGGAGGTCAAGTGCATGTGAGGGTGATAGTGGGCCCAAGGCATGCTTTCGCGGCAGGAATCTACCTGAATCACCTTGTCCTTGTCCACCTGAAGCCAGCCGAAGATCACGTGTTGCTGTGGGCACGATGAAGCAAATCTCAGAACAGAATCCTTTGTCTCCACGTTGCGGAAAAGTCCGAAGAAAAGGAAAATGTCACCGTCTCCGACATTCTGCTTCTTGAGATGCCCCTGTGCTGCATCAGTCTGCCCGAAGATCGGTCGCCAGCCTTCGTCTCTTGGCAAACTCCCTGGGAAGATATCGGGATCTATGTGTGCGCGGCGTTGGCGGCTTACCCTATCCCTGGTCAACTGCTCAATAATATCGCCAATCGCTGGTTCCCCGGGCCAGCGAAGCTGCTCGTAGGTAATTCTGTATGACGCCTCCGCCCATTCGTCTTGCTCAGGTATAGGCAGGGACAGCATCCGACCGTCGGGGAAGATGGGGCTCGGAACGCCGCCGTTGGAAGAGTCGGACCCTTTTCTACTGAGGATCAATTTCATGGTGAAGCTCCCCTGAGAAACTCGACGGCCTCCGACTGGGGCAGTTGGCGCTGGCTGCCGTCCGCCATCTTTCGCACCTGCACCGTCCCAGTGGCCAGTTCCTCCTCGCCCAGTATGAGCGCGTAGGCGGCGCCCACCGTGTTCGCCTGCCGCATCTGCGACTTCAGACTGCGATCTCCCATCGCCATCGTCGCCGCTATCCCCTCTCGGCGCAGCCGGCTGACCAGCCGCACTGCCTCCGCCCGCGCCTTCGCGTTCTGGTGCGCCACGTAAACCTCCGGCGCTATTGGCGGCGCTACGGTGGCTTTGTGCTTCTTCATGTTCAGCACTATCCGCTCGATGCCCGTCGCGAAGCCGATGCCGGGCGTCGGCTTGCCGCCCAACTCCTCGATCAGGCCGTCGTATCTACCGCCCGCCCCGATTGTGCTCTGCTGGCCGCCGCCCCGCGGCTGCACCTCGAACACCGTGCGCGTGTAGTAGTCGAGCCCTCGCACCAGGTGAGGGTCGATCTTATAGGGGATGGACAGTGCATCGAGGTAGCGACAGAGCGCGTCGAAGTGGTCGCGGCACTCGTCGCATAGGTGATCGCTCATCTTCGGTGCTGCTGCGATCACCGGCTGGCAGCTCTCCTGCTTGCAGTCGAGGAGACGGAGCGGGTTGCGTTCGTAGCGGTCGCGACAGTCCCGGCAGAGGTCGTCCACGTGCCCCTTGTAGTACGCCTTCAGCGCTTTCAGATAGGTGGGACGGCACTTGTGGTCGCCGATGGTGTTGAGAAGGAGGACGAGGTCTTTCAGTCCCAGGTTCTCGTAGAGCCGCCAAACCAGCTCGATCAGCTCTCCGTCGACGGCGGCGTCACCCTCACCGATCGCCTCACAGCCGAGTTGCATGTGCTGACGGCGCCGTCCTGCCTGCGGCCGCTCGTAGCGAAAGGTGGGAGACACGTAGTAGAGCCGCACCGGCTGGGGCAGGTTCTGCATCCCGTGCTGGAGATAGGCGCGGCAGACGTTCGCCGTTCCCTCCGGTCGCAGTGCCATTTTCTCGCCGCTGCGGTCCCCGAAGACGTACATCTCCTTCTGGATGATGTCCGTCGCCGACCCCACGCCCCGCTCGAACAGCGCCGCCTCCTCGAAGATAGGCGTGTCGATGCGCGCATAGCCAAACAGCCGGCACAGCTCCTCCGCCTCTTTGAAGACGCGCTGCCAGTAGGGCTGTTCGGCGGGCAGGATGTCGGCCGTGCCGCGAGGGGCAGTGAACAAGATTGACTCCGATCTCTAGGGATATGCCGGGCTTCCAGACCGGGTTCAGCATACCGAAGCGATGCCGGACTTGTAAAGCGCTGCTATCCTGCCGAATCTCAGAGCATCGATCACCAATGCTGCCCAATGTGTTAAATTGGTATCAAGTTGGCCTGAATCTGCTGATCTGATGGTTGCTGATATTAACGAACTCCTCGAAAAGACGCGGGAATATATCCCCGACGACAAGATACCCCTCATCGAGGAGGCGTACCGCTTCGCTGAGGAGTGCCACCACGACCAGCTTCGCAAGACCGGCGATCCCTTCATCACCCACCCCCTGGATGCCGCCTGGACCGTAGCCAACCTCCAGCTCGACGCCACCGCTGTCGCCGCCGCGCTCGTGCACGACGTGCAAGAGGACTGTGGTATCCCCAACGCCGAGTTGGTCAAGCGCTTCGGCAAGGATGTCGCTCGCCTCGTCGACGGCGCTACCAAGCTGGAGAAGATCGCCTGGAAGGCCCCCGATGAACGCGTGCGGGACAAAGCCGCTCAGGCCGAGAACCTGCGTAAGATGTTCCTCGCCATGGCGAAGGACGTGCGTGTCGTCATCATCAAGCTCGCCGACCGCCTGCACAACATGCGCACCCTCGACGCCCTCTCGCCTGAGAAACAGCAGGGAGTGGCCCTGGAGACGATGGAGATCTATGCCCCCCTGGCCAGCCGTCTCGGCATCTGGCAGATAAGCAGAGAGCTTGAAGACCTTGCCTTCCGCTATCTGAACCCCGAGCGCTATCACGTCGTCGCTGGCCTTCTCGCCTCCAGCCGCGCGGCCCGTGAGAAGTACGTTGCTCAGGTGGAAAGCATCCTCCTCAAGGAGTTGGAGAAGAACGGCATCAAGGCTGAGGTTCAGGGCCGCGCTAAGCACCTCTACAGCATCTACCGCAAGATGGAGAAGTATTCTGCCCAGGGCAAGACCTTCAACGAGATCTACGACCTCCTGGCCCTGCGCGTCCTCGTCGACACGGAAGCCGACTGCTATCGGGCGCTCGGCGTCGTCCACAACCTCTGGCGTCCTATCCCCGGCCAGTTCGACGACTACATCGCTACTCCTCGTGAGGGTGTCTACCGTTCCCTTCACACCACCGTTCTCTGCCTGGGGGCGCAGGCGCTGGAGGTGCAGATACGCACGCAGGAAATGCACCGGCTGGCCGAGTACGGCGTGGCCGCCCACTGGCGCTACAAAGAAGGCGGCAAGGTCGACCTCCGTTTCGAAGAGCAGGTCTCTTGGCTCCGGCAGCTCTTGGAGTGGCAGCGCGACCTCGCTGCCGCCGACGACTTCGTGGAGATCATTAAGACCGACATCTTCCACGATCAGGTCTTTGTCTACACTCCCAAGGGCGAGGTGAAAGACCTCCCCGTCGGCGCAACTCCCGTCGACTTCGCCTACCGCATCCACACCGATGTCGGCCACCGCTGCATCGGCGCCCGCGTCAACGGCCGTCTCGTCGCCCTCAACTACGAACTGCAAAACGGCGACGTCGTCGAGATCATGACCAGCAAGGCCCCTCGTGGCCCGTCCCGCGACTGGCTCAACCCCAACCTGGGCTATGTCATGACCAACCACTCGCGGGAGAAGATCCGCGCTTGGTTCAAGCTCCAGGAGCGAGCGACGAACGTGGAGCGTGGCCGCGACATTCTCCAGAAGGAGCTGCGCCGGATGGGACTCAGCCCGGCCGACGTTCAGGACCAGCTCGTCCAGTCGTTCAAGTATGAGGATCTGGATGACTTCCTCGCCGCAATCGGCTACGGCGGCGTTAGCCTCCATCAGATAGCGAGCCGGTTGGCGCCTCTCATCAAGGAACAGCAAGACCTCGTGCCGCCGGCCGTCGAGGCGCCCCAGGCTCCTGTTTACACCTCCAACATCGAAGTTTTGGGCACCGGCGACCTTCTGACCCAGATCGCCCGCTGCTGCAATCCCGTCCCCGGCGACGCAGTGATCGGCTATGTGACTCGCAGCCGTGGCGTCACCGTCCACCGGCGCGATTGCCCCAACATCATCCACGAGGACGAAGTAGACCGGCTTGTCGATGTCGAGTGGGGTCGCAGCGGCGAGCTCTATCCCGTAGCCATTCGCATGGAGGCGTGGGACCGCGTCGGCCTTCTACGGGACATCGGCAACATTGTCGCCGAGGAGAAAGTGAACATGCAGGCCGTGCGGACGCAGGAGCACAGCGACCGCACTGTTAGTGTCTACATCACCCTCCTGACCACCGGCGTTGGTCAGCTCACCCGCCTCTTCAGCAAACTGGAGAGCGTGCGCGGCGTATTCTCCGTCGACCGCCATGTCCAGGGCAGCGACCGCCCGGCCAAGGCGTAGAAACGCGCGACGGAAAAGGAGAACGGCATGCAGAACATATTCTTGGTTACGTTGACCATACTTGTCGGCCTTCTCTGGAGCGGCGCCATAGACGCGGAGATGAAGTGGACAGCGACTATGTTCGGTCTGTCGCTGATGTCACTGCTGGCCGAAGGCGGGCTGGCCGCCGCGCACCGTCGCAAGCTGCACTAGTTATAGAACCTCGTCTGTAGAGAGGCTATCGCGTTCTTTGGTGTGTATAGCAGAGTATCCGTCCGGCGAATCGTTGCTTGTTGGCAAGACAGTAATCTCGCACCTTCTCCGACACTGGTTGGCCACAGACGGCGCAGATCGCTCCCGCCGTACTTCCGGATGTCTGCGCGTCTACTGACAACATTGAGGCTTGAGGGGGCGTTGGTTCGTCAGAACTCATCGCCTGAGCGATAGCCCGTTTTCCGCCGACGGAATCCATCGCCTTCCTCAAACGATTGCGATCCCACAACGATACGCCGTTGCGGTGCGCCAGCGCGGCCGCTTGGTGAGTGAAGAAGCTATTCGTGACCACCATCGCCTTATCACAAGAGTAGTAGCCTATGGCTGCAACCGCCTCCTGGACAGCTTTGATCCCGATCTTGCGCTTCGATCTCTTGGCTTGAATGGTGGTCTTCACTCCATCCTTGCTCACGACTAGATCGGCCCCATAGTCACCCTGGTAGCTTGTCCTGTTGACCCTGTAGCCGAGCTGACGGAAGAGCCATTCAAGGTACTGCTCAAACTGTAAGCCTGTCATACGATTGACCTCTTGAATGCCTGAGCGGGCGATGCGCCGCTTCTTCCAGAGCCCGATGGCAACATAAACAAGCGTGACAATGCCAAGAAGCAACAATTCTAGCCAGGCCATACGCAGGGCCGCCAGGATCGACTTGAGCAGGGCGGGCAATAGTTCTTCGTTACTGATGGTGTACCTCTCCCGTTTCAGAGCCGACGAGTACGCTGGTGCCAGAAGCAGAAGACCTGGCCGTTGAAGCGCTCCGGCCGCGCCAGACAGTAGTCACGAACACGAGGTGACAGGAATGCGCCGCACCTCGCGCACCGCCAGTGTGTCTGTGGGGGCACCTTGATATCGTGTTCGATGGTACGGCTTCCCCGGTGCAGCAGGGTGGCCAAGCGCCTGGGCGCCAGAAGCCTTCTGACCAGGCCGACGAGGATAGCACCAGCGAATAGCAGGGCGAGAAAAACCCATAAAGGCCATACCAGGATAAAATCGTGGAGGATGCCCTTTATGAGGGCATCAACGTACTGGTCCATAAGTCATCATCCGAGATCATCAACGTCAATGAGGGCAAGCCCCTGACGGGTGATCGTATTTAACTTTGCTTAGGCGAGCGAGTCAAGTAAGGACGTGTTCACCACTCGCTTCAGGGAATGGCGAGAGGCTTTGCTTTTCTTTTGCTCGTAACTCGGTCCTAGGCTGAGGGTTTCAACCCTCAGATCTGCCACTCCCCCTTGTGTAACCCCGTTCGTTGTGCGATAAATGGGGGCACATGCTCGCTAAAGTCCTTTCCTGCGCCGTCATTGGCCTCGACGGAGCCATCGTCGAGGTCGAGGTTGACATCGCCTCCGGCCTCCCTGCCTTCTACATCGTCGGCCTGCCCGATACCGCCGTCCAGGAGGCGAAAGAGCGCGTCCGCTCCGCCATCCGCAACTCCGGCCTCCAGTTCCCCCAGAAACGCATCACCGTCAACCTCGCGCCCGCCGACATCCGCAAGGAAGGCCCCGCCTACGACCTGCCGATAGCCGTCGGCATCCTTATCGCCTCCGGCCAGATCGTCGCCGATCTCTCCGGTGCCCTCCTCCTCGGCGAGCTCTCCCTCGATGGCCAGGTGCGCCACTCCCGCGGCATCCTGGCGATGGTCGCCCTCGCCAAAGACGCCGGCCTCGACACCGTCTACGTCCCCGAGGCCGATGCCCGCGAGGCGTCGCTTATCGAAGGCGTGACGGTCATGCCCGTAGCCGCCCTTGCCCAGCTTGCTGCCCATCTCTCCGGCATGGAGCCGATAGAGCCCTTCGTCTCTGACCCTGCGGCGTCCGACGCCGACCGTCCGATCTGGGAGGGCAGCGATTTCGCCGATATCAAGGGTCAGGAGCACGTGAAGCGCGCCCTGGAAGTGGCAGCGGCCGGCGGTCACAACGTCCTTATGACCGGCCCGCCCGGCAGCGGCAAGACACTCCTTGCCCGTTCCCTGCCCTCTATCCTGCCCGCCATGTCATCCAGCGAGGCCCTGGAGGTCACCCGCATCTACAGCGTGAGCGGCCTCCTTCCCTCGGATACTCCCCTCATCCGGCAGAGGCCCTTCCGGTCGCCCCATCACACCGTGTCGCACGCCGGCCTCGTCGGTGGTGGCCCCCGGCCTCGCGCGGGCGAGATCACCCTCAGCCATCGCGGCGTCCTCTTCCTCGACGAGCTGCCCGAGTTCGGTCAGATGGGCCTTGAGGTGCTGCGCCAGCCGATGGAAGACCGCGTCGTCACCATCAGCCGCGCCCACGGCAGCGTCACCTTCCCCGCCAACTTCATGCTCGTTGCCGCTATGAACCCCTGTCCCTGCGGCTTCTACGGCGACCCGACGAAAGAGTGTAGCTGCTCCAACTTCACCGTGAGCCGTTATCAGAAGCGGATATCAGGGCCCTTGCTCGACCGCATCGACATCTTCGTTGAGGTCCCCCACGTGGAGTACGAGAAGCTGGCGGGCGACGGCGCCGGTGAGTCGTCGGAGAAAGTGCGGCAGCGCGTGGAGACCGCGCGCCGTTCTCAGACTGCCCGCTTCGATGGCTCGCGCATCGCCTGTAACGCCGAGATGACGCCGACGGAGGTGCGAGCGCACTGCCAGGACTGCCTGGCCGAGCCGGCGAAGGCGCTGCTGCGTCTGGCGATGAACCAGCTCAGCCTATCGGCGCGCGCCTTTCACCGCACTCTGAAGCTGGCCCGCACCATCGCCGACCTTGCGGGGTCAGAGGAGATCGGCTCGCAGCACGTGGCGGAGGCCGTCCAGTACCGCCACCGCAGCGCCTGAGCCCCCTACGACTCTCGACGTTCATCACTGGGGCGCCGCGAGGCGCGCTATCTCCGTAGCTGCTGCCATAGGCGTCCTCTCGCTGCAGGGCGAGTCTACATGAAGCGTTGCCCGTCCCGCTACCACCGACGGGGCATGCTATAATTGCCGCCGTGCGAATTGGCGGTGAGCATCCCGCCCGTGCTGTCTGGTCTGAGGAGGTCTCCCCTTGTCTGACGAGGTTCTGGCCGTCCTTATCTTCGGCCTCACCTACCTGGCGATAATCTCCGAGCGCGTGCCCAAGACGGCCGCGGCCCTCGCCGGCGCTGCCCTCATGATCGCCGTCAAGCTGGAGGGCTACGACCAGCGGCAGGCCTTCGCCGCCATCGACCTCAACGTCATCTTCCTCCTCGCCGGCATGATGATCATCGTCAACATTGTGGCCAAGACCGGCGTCTTCCCCTGGCTGGCCGTCCACTCTGCCCACCTCGCCGGTGGTAGCCCCTTGCGGATACTCATCCTGCTCTCCCTTGTGACCGCCGTCCTCTCTGCCTTCCTCGACAACGTGACCGTCGTCGTCCTTATCGCCCCTATAACCATTTACATCGCCGGCGCCCTCGAGATCAGCGCCGTCCCCTTCCTCATCTCCGAGGCTCTTGCCTCCAACGTCGGCGGCACCGCCACCCTAATCGGCGATCCACCCAACATCCTCGTCGGCAGCGCCGCCGGCCTCGACTTTGGTTCCTTCGTCACCAACCTGGCGCCGGTGGTTGTCCTCATCCTCGTCCTCTACCTGCTCCTAGTGCCCCTCCTCTTCGCTAAGCAGCTCGCCGTCCACCCCGACGTTCGGGCCCGCATCATGGCGATGGATAGGCGCGGCCACATCAGCGACTATCGTCTCCTTTGGCTCTCGGTGGCCGTTTTGGCGCTGACCTTCCTCGGCTTCCTCCTCCACGGCGTGCTTCACTACGAACCCGCAACCGTCGCCCTTCTTGGCGCCGCCGTCCTCCTCGTCCTCAGCCGCCAGGACCCTCACGAAATCCTGCGCGAGGTCGAGTGGTCGACCCTGTTCTTCTTCGTCGGCCTCTTCGTTGTCGTCGGCGGCCTCGATTGGGTCGGCCTCCTCAGCGACGTCGGTGAGAAGATGAGCGACCTTACCGGTGGCAACACGACCGCGGCGTCGCTGACTGTCCTCTGGGTATCCGGCATCCTCTCCGGCGTCGTCGACAACATCCCCTACACCACGGCGATGATCCCCGTCGTGCGGGAAATGGGCGTCGGTTTGGGCGGCAACGGCGGGCCGGGCGACGTCCTCTGGTGGTCGCTCGCCCTCGGCGCCTGCCTCGGCGGCAACCTGACGATTGTCGCCGCCTCCGCCAACGTCCTCGTCGCCCACCTGGCGGAGCGAAGCGGACAGCGCATCCGCTTCTGGGAGTTCTTCCGCTACGGCAGCCTCGTCACCCTCCTATCGCTGGTGGTGAGCAGCCTCTACATCTGGCTGCGCTACCTCCTCTAGACGGGCCCAAACCGGAGCATACGGTGTTCCGGGGATTGCCCAGAAAACAGGCGTTTACCTTTTTCTTTGGGGGACGTTATACCAGTGCCTGTAGGCAGCGTGTGGTTGCACGCTGATTGGGGCTGTAATGAGAGGAGGCACATCATGAAGCGTCTGCTCGTTCTACTTCTTGCCCTGGTTGGGATCGTTGCCGGGGGCTGCATCATCCAGTTCTCGACCCTCTACAAGGACGGTGACGGCCGGACTCACTTCGTCGGACTGGCCAGCAACCTTACCAAGGCGGACGTCGTCAGTGCCGCCATAGAGGTGAAGTTCTTCGATAGCAGCGGTATCCTCCTGGCGACAGAATGGACAAGCCCCTGCACCCGGACCCTTCAGAAGGGTCTGTCATCGCCTGTGGAGTCGATCATCCCGGCGGGCGTTAGCGCCAGCCGCACGGAGACCGTCGTCCACCCGATGACGTTCGGCGACAAGACGCTTCCGGACTTCGATATCAACAACGTCAAGAAGGAAGTCGACGGTGACACCACTCACCTCAAAGGTGAGGTCAAGAACAGCGATAGCATAACCTTCTATGCCGTGCAGGTCTGCGCCGCGTTCTTCGATGACGACGGAGACGTGGTGCGTGTGGGGCGCGCCTACCTCGACCCGGCCAAGCTCTCCAAGGGAGCCACAAGCACTTTCGATATTGCCATCGACAAGATGCCCACCAACGCTGAGGAGTACCAGCTTTGGGTCGACGCGACGACACGCACGCCGACCGATGTCACGGCCCCGGTGGTTAAGGGTCCGGCTGACATCCCCGGCTTGGCCACAGCTACTCCCACCCACACGTCAACACCGGGACCTTCGGCCACTCCTACGGAGACCCCGGAACCGACGCCCACACCGGGGTAGGCGTTTCTCTGCCCGAGGATATGACAGAGCCGCAGTCATTGAGCTGCGGCTCTGTCTTGCTGATCATTGGGGTTTCTATATCCGCTGTACTGCCAACCGTTGTGGGGTGCCAATATTACATCCGTATCTGTAGGGCTCACTCTCCAAGTCGCCCGTGCGCCTGGTGAACGGCACCGGGCAGCGATCCCCGACCCCCGGTCAGTGTCGACCCTCTGCGTGATAGGCAGCGGGTTTACGCTCCTCTGCTGGCATTCGGCGGTCCTCGTTTGCCGCTCACCGCTCTCTCCAGATACGGACGGGATTCTTGGCCTTCACAGGCTGCGCTACCTCCTCTAGCGGCTGGTCATATATCGGTACGGCTCTGCTTTGTGGTATTTTCTTAGCCAGGCGCGCGTCTGCTTACGAGGCCGCCTGAAGGATTGGGGTATCTTTGAAAAAAGGGACCGCCTCGCTCCTCCTGATTACCTTAGTGCTCCTGGCGCTGTTCTTGATGGCGAAGGAGATCCTATATGACGACGCAGGCACCGTCTTCTTGGGCGATAGCATCACCCTCGGGATGGCGGCTTCGAACCGGTCCAATACCTTCGTTTCTCTGCTCACACAAGATCTTGACAGGCGGGGGGTGCATGAAAAGACAGGGGAATTCATTTCTGTTGATCCGGCACGGAGCCTGGCGGTAGCAGCCCACGCTATGAAGAAAGACCGTAGCTTTGTCTTCATAGAGTTCGGTGTCCACGCTGCAGTAGACGAGCGAATAACGCCGGATGTATTCCGGCAGGGCTACGCAAACGTGCTCGACTGCGTTGTTGGCGACGGGACCATCGTTGTGGCGGGAACCGTGCCCTGGCTCGGCTGGGCGCCTGATAACCCCGTCTACTCCCGGGCGGAGGAGTTCAGTCAGATCATTTCTCAAGAGGCAGCCAAGCGGGACGTAGCAGTGGCTGACCTATGGTCGGCAACAAAGTTACGTACGGACCTTATTTCGACCCCCCAGGACTATGCCTTCCTCGCACCTTATCATGGTGACGGTTTTCACCCGGGGGACGCTGGCCATGCTGTGATTGCGAGTGTGTACGCGAAAGCGCTGGCCGAAGAGATGGCAAGCCCGCCCAACAGGTCGTATCAGAGAACCTGTCACTGATGCGCCGGGTGCTTCTCCTGGAGTGTCACGCCTGCGCCCAAACCCTTGCCCTGCCGCCGAGCAGCGGTTAAGATGACAAGCGGGCCCCCGTAGCTCAGTCGGATAGAGCGCCGGCCTCCGGAGCCGGATGCGTGGGTTCGAGTCCCGCCGGGGGTACCACTCAGAAGGATCGGCAGGCCCTCGCGATGAGCGGGGGCTTGCTATAGCCGCGCTTTTGCCGAACCAGGAAGCGTTTTGCTATACTGACTGCGCTCTCGACGAGCATGTGACGAGCATTAGACATAGACTTCTCCGCAGATAGGAAGAATCGATGCCCAAGAGCAAACATCCCAGGAAGGCTAAGGGGAGGAAGAGCCCGCGCGGCGTCGCCGACTGGTCAGGCCCCGCGGCCAAGCACGGCCCATTCGGCATATTTAGCAACGTCAGGCTGTTCTACATCGTAGGCGCCTTGATCATGGTCGGCAGCGTTCTCACCGGCGGTCTGGCTGTCTGTGTGAGGGGATCCACCACCGTGCGTGTCACGCCGACCCCGGAGGCGACGGAGCTTGCCACCCCCAGTGTCACTGAGACGCCCGCTCCGCAGGTCAAGCAGTACGCCACCGCGCCGCCGATGACCATCGACACTGCTAAGACCTACACCGCGACGATACGGACCGACAAGGGCGACATCCAAGTCGAACTCTTCGCCAAGGACGCTCCCAACACCGTCAACAACTTCGTCTTCCTGGCCAAAGACGGCTTCTACGACGACCTGCCGTTCCACTACGTCCAGCCCGACTTCTCCGTCCAGACCGGCGACCCGACGAACTTGGGCACCGGCGGCCCCGGCTACGACATACCCAAGGAGCCGAACTCGCACCCCTTCGAAGAGGGGACGTTGGGTATGGTGAACGGCAGCCAGTTCTTCATCGCCATGGAGCCGTCACATCAGTTCGAGACCGGCGACTTCTGGCCCTTCGGCAAGGTGACAGCGGGGATGGATGTCGTGCGTCAGCTCGTCAAGGGCGACATGATGCTCGGCATCGACATCAAGGAGCAGTAGTCGGCCCGCCCAGCGCCTTATCCTCCAACTGCCGTGAGTAGGCCGTCCAGGCGTTATTCTCGCCTTCCCGCGTCCGCCAGATGCTGAAGTGGCACATCGGCGCCCCTGCCGGCATCGTGCTGTCGCAGCGGACGTTGAACGTCTCGAACCCGACGCCCGTCAGCTTCTCGGAAGCGCCGCGCATCATCCCCTCGACCAGATAGCGCTGCACTCGGCAGTCGAAGGGCCCGTACACGTCCTGATGCGGGCACCAGAGGATGTCGAAGGAAGCGGCATCCGCGCTGTCGATGCTCGGCTTCTCCACCGAGGCGTACAACTGCTCGTTGATCCAGGTGGCGAACAGCGAGATCGCCTCGACATCGGACATTCCCTCCGGCATCTCGACCCCCGCCAGCGCCTCCTGCGCCAGCCGCTCTCCGACGCCTGCCAGCGCCTCCGTGCATACCTCCTGGCCCTCACGCCCGAAGCGGGCCTCCACCGCCTTCAGCATCTCCAGTACCGAGACCGCCATCATCTGGCCCCAGGAGAAAAGCTGCGCCGGGTCGTAGTCGTCACGGCTGAGCGCGTCGCTCCGCAGCTTCTCGACGGGCTTGGCGAAGGGCTTGTTGAGCTTTATCTTGGCTCTCCGTTCTTCCTGGTTGAGGTTCATATCGCGCCTCCGGCACTTGTCTGATGGTTATCTGTTGAGGGAAGTATGGTCGGGGTGGACAGATTCGAACTGTCGGCCTCTTGGTCCCAAACCAAGCGCTCTAACCTGGCTGAGCTACACCCCGACTGGGGAGAGATCGCATCTATTATATTCGGCTCACCGAAGGCGGTCTAATCATCCTTGGTACGGGCAGCTCCCACCAACTCGCTGATATCGTCCACTCCCGCTTGCTCCAGGAACCGCTCGATGCCTTCCAGCACGTGCAGCGGCGCCAGCGGGTCGGCGAACGTTGCCGTCCCCACCTCTACCGCCGTCGCTCCCGCCATGATGAACTCGATCGCGTCCTCGCCTGTCCGTATGCCGCCGCAGCCGACAACCGGCACGTCCACCGCGCTTGCCACCTGGTACACCATCCGCAGCGCGATCGGCTTGATCGCTGGGCCGGACAGTCCGCCGAACACCGTCGATAGCACCGGCCGCCGCGTCCGCACGTCGATCGCCATCCCCTGCACGGTGTTGATTAGGCAGAGCGCGTCGGCGCCGGCCTCGACGACCGCCCGCGCGACGGCGACGATGTCCGTCACGTTGGGCGTGAGCTTGACGATGACCGGCAGCGTAGTCTTGCGTAGAACAGTCTTCGTCACGGCGGCCGCCTGCTCCGGGTCCTGCCCGAACAGCATTCCCCCGACTGCCACGTTGGGACAGCTAATGTTCAGTTCCAGCCCGCTCACGCCGGGCACTCCGTCCAAACGCGCCGCCAACTCGCCGAACTCCTCCACAGTCTCGCCGGCGATGTTGACGATGACGGGTGTTTGCCACGTCGCCCATATCGGTGCCACGTCGCGGATCAGCGCCTCCACGCCGACGTTCTGGAGGCCGATCGTGTTCAGCATCCCCGATGGCGTCTCCGCGATGCGCATCTGGGGGTTGCCAGCGCGCGGCCTTAGCGTCGTGCCCTTGCTGACGATTGCCCCCAGCCGTTGGATGTCGAATACTTTCGCCGCCTCCAGCCCGTTGCTGAACGTGCCGGACGCGGTCATCACCGGGTTGCGCAGGGGTAGACCCTGTTTGCGTCGAGGGGCGAGTTCCACCGCCAGGTTCAAGCGAGTTCTCCTACGTTTGTAGTTGGCGCCAAGAGTGGAGCCAGCCCATTATATGGCCTTGCCGGAGGCCTGTCGAGCGGATGGCCGAAGGCACAACGAAGGGCGGCCGCGAAGAACCGCCCTCTCGTAATCGACGCTGGTTGTGAGCGACCTGCTCTCTACAGTGCGAGCGTTTCTCCCACGACTCGATCTGGGGAAGAGAATGATGAGTCTTCACCCTCTGTGCTGTCCGGCCGTATCATCTCCGTCACCGAGCTTTTCCAGCCCACAGGCTCATACTTGGCGGTGCCGCCGCCCTCCCAGATGAAGTCACCCACGTAGTTCTGAAACTCCCGCCGTTCGCCGCATATCTTGCAGACGCCTGTGCTGCTGGCCCCGGCAGGGGAATCAATGATCCAGTGGTGAACGCACGTGGTCTCCGTGCTCGTCTCGGGTGATTGCGTCTCTGTAGGTACAGTCACCCTCTCATGGGTTAGAGTTCCTCTCCTCATCTCTCCTACACCTCCTTCAGGCAGGCCCCGGATTACTCTCTCTGTACCGGGTCACCCTGTAAAATAGCATCCCCCCTCAAGGTTGTCAAGGTTTTTGCATAAACAACGCTCTTAATTTAACAATATGTTAATATTCGTATCCAAACCTGGGACATAATAGCGGGATGATGTAGGATTTGGAGGAAGCTGTGCATTCTGTCCATAAGGGTTCCCCAGAGAAAGAGTCGGCCGATGTCGAAGCTATCTGAAGAGGATATTTACAAGGCTCTAAGCCTCGTCAAAGACCCGGAGCTCAACCGCGACCTTGTTTCGCTCAACATGGTTCGCGATGTTCAGATAGACGGTGGTAATGTCTCCCTGAAAGTCGTGCTCACCACCCCCGCTTGTCCTCTCCGCGACCGCATCGAGGCCGACGTCAAGCAGGCTGTGATGGCCGTGCCCGGCGTCGAGTGGGTGTCCGTGGAGATGGACGCCGAGGTGAGGGGTGGCGGCGCGCTGCGTGGTCCTCAGCCGGTCGAAGGCGTGAAGAATATCATCGCCGTCGCCAGCAACAAGGGCGGTGTCGGTAAGACCACTGTCGCTGTGAATCTGGCCGTCGCTCTTGCCAAGGCAGGCGCCCGCGTCGGCCTCCTCGACGCCGACGTCACCGGCCCCAACGTCCCGCCGATGATGGGCATCGCCTCCGGCTTCATGGCCGAGTCGGAGCAGGGGCTTGTCGCCGTCGAGCGCTTTGGCGTCAAGATATGCTCCCTCGGCTTCGTCCTGCCCAAGAACTCCGCCATCGTCTGGCGCGGCCCTCTTATCGATAAGGCCCTGCGCGAGCTTCTGCATCAGTTCCCCTGGGGCGAGCTGGACTACCTTCTCATCGACCTGCCTCCCGGCACCAGCGACGCCTCCCTTTCCGTGGCCCAGTCGGCGCCATTGGCCGGCGTCCTCATCGTTACCACGCCGCAGGAAGTGTCGCTGGAGGACGCGCAGAAGGCTGTAACGATGTTTCAGCGACTGGAGGTGCCGGTCTTTGGCATCGTGGAGAACATGAGCTACTTCGTTTGCCCCCACTGCAACGAGCGCACCGATGTCTTCGGGCACGGCGGCGGAGCGGCCGCGGCAGAGGAAATGGGGCTGGACTTCCTCGGTGAGATACCACTCGACGTTTCCACCCGCGCTGCCGCCGACGAGGGTGTCCCCATCACCGAATCGGCGCCCGACTCACCTGCGGCCTTAGTCTTCAAGGGGATAGCTGAGAAAGTGGCTGCGCTCTGCAGCGTCCTGCGGTTCTCCGAGGGGTCGGGCGGCTAGGCGTTCTCCGCTGCCGCCAGGTGGTGTCAACTACGTGGGCGTGTGACTCGATGTTAGATGTTCCCCTTGTTGGCCCACGTCTGAAACTCGACCATGTTGAAGACGCGAAGCAGGTTTCCATCCCCCACTTGGCTCCTGATCCATTGCTCTGCCCCCTTCTTGTAGCCCCCGCCATCGAGCAGAAGAACAGTGGGGTAGCAGTAGCAGTCCTGTATGTTTAAAACAAGGTAGGGGTATTTCTCATCCACAGAGCCACCTACTTGCTGCCACTTGGCTTCAATGACTAGGCCGTCGGGCCATTTCTGGGGATGGTAGATGGCGAAATCTGCGTAGCTGGGTGTGCCATAGATGCTCGTACCAGCGTGAAACTGCCTTGCGTAGATCGGCTGTTCGTTGTACATGGCGGGCTTGAACTGCTGGGGTCCAACCCGGGTGTAACCAGCCGTTACGAGGCGAAGCTCAACATACTGCTCGAGGGCATTTCCAGTGTAGTTTGCCTGGGTGCCACCGCTGATAACCATCATCTAGTAAGTCGTGATAACAAGCTCATTGATTGGCCCGCGTTTGGTGGGTTTGCAGTTGACGAAGCGAGGTGCCTGAACTATGGCTACTTTGAAAACCGGGTGGTCGTAAAGGCGGCGGATGAGCGGCGTGTCGGAGTTGGAGACCATGACGTGGATGCCTTGGCCGTGGAGCCGCAGCGCGAAGTCTCTCAACCTGGTTTGGTCCTCTTCTGAGAAATCTGCCTTAGTGTACTTGGTGAAGGATGCCGTTTCGCCGACAGGGTGGTAAGGCGGGTCGCAGTACACGAAGTCTCCAGCCTGGGGTGCAATTGTCTCAAAGTCCCGGTACTCGATCTGGACAACTTGGAGCGCCCTATGGCAAGCGATGATGTTGTCCAGATCGTAGACAGAGGGAGCGGCATACCTGCCCATGGGGACATTGAAGTGACCACTCCCGTTCACTCTGTACAGGCCGTTGTAGCATGTCTTGTTGAGGTAGATGAATCGCGCGGCGATCTTGATAGGATCCTGAAGCGCGTGTTGCCCGCGGATGCGGTAGTAGTAGTCCTTGCTGTGCCGTCGTGCATGTTCCTCCAAAAGGGGGATGACCCCGTCAGGGTCTTTCCTTATCACATTGTAGGTAATCACCAGTTCAAGGTTGCTGTCTGACAACAGTGCGTTAGTAATGCGGGCGTTGATGGCGAAGAAAAGTGCCCCGCCTCCTACGAATGGCTCGAAATACCTGTCAAACTGGGTGGGAACGCGGGAACTCAACTCGCCAAGTAGCGTGCGTTTGCCCCCCGCCCACTTGACAAACGGTAGTGGCCCTCTGTCTGAACGCGGTTCTACTGGCGAGAGGTTTGCAGGAGAAAGTGTAGGCAATCGTGCTGATATCTTCTGAATGGGCATATCTAGGGCGAGTGGTTGCCGTCTGTTCATTGGCTGTCAATGTCCGATATTGAGTCTAACTCAGCAACTGGACAGGAATGGAGACTCCCCGCTGCTCTGTGTCCTGAGAGTATACTGCAAAGCCAGCTCGCTCAAGTACTCGTCCGAGGCTGTCTTTTGCGCACCAACATGACGGGTGGGGCACTTCGGTTCTGGGATACTACTCCCCCGTCTTCTGCTGCGGCTGCGCGGCCAGTTCCTTCTGGTACGCCTTCCAGCCCGGGCAGAACTTAGTGTGAAAGCGCCAGAGCCGCGCCATGAACGCCTTCGGGTTCTTCTCCGACTTCTCCCGCCACTTGCACGTCGCACATTTCGATTCCATGACAGACCTCCCCTAGAACACGTCCCGTAGCTCGAAGCAGGGGCCGTCCTTGCACACCTGACGCACCCCCTGCCGCGTCTCGACGCTGCAACCGTAGCACAGGCCCGTCCCGCAGGCCATAGGCGTCTCCAGCAGCACCTGTACCGGCGTTCGGCTCTGCAGCCGTCGTGTCACCTCTGCCATCGCCTCATACATCGGCTGGGGCCCGCAGGAAAACACCTGATCGGCCCAGGGCAATAGCTCCTCGAAGCTTTGCGATGCCAGCCCTTTCCGTCCCGCCGAGCCGTCCTCCGTCGCGATGATGACCTCGACCTCAGGCGGCAATATGCGCGCTGGCACAGTCTGCTCTGCCGTCTGCACGCCGAGGACAAGGGTAACGTTCTTGCCTTTTGCCACCGACTCCTCGGCCAGCCATAACAGCGGCGCGATCCCCATGCCGCCGGCGACCAGCAACAAGTTCTGCGAGCGTGGTCGTACGGCGAACCCGTGGCCCAGGGGCCCCCAGGCCAGCAGCTCCTTGCCCGGCTTCTCCTGCGCCAGCAGGCCGGTGACCCGCCCGCGCACCTGGTAGAGGATCGCGACCTCACCGCCGTCTTTCCCTTGGCGGATGCGGTGATAGCTCATCGGCCGTGGTAGCAGAGGGTCGCTGTCTGCGCCGTAGCGGAGCATCAGGAATTGCCCTGGCGAAGCGCCCTGAGTCAGCGATGGCGCCATGAGCCAGGTGAGATACGTTTGCCCGAAGAGATGCTCCGTGCTGACTATGCGGGTGCTGGTCACCCTCATGCTATAGGAACATCCTCTCTGACCTCAGGACTGCGAAGGTACTGACGGAGCGGCTGCACGTTATAGGTCTGACTGCCGCGCAGCAGTGCTTCGACTGTCGCCCGTGCTGTGTCCAGCGATGTGAAGCAGGGGATATGGCGCTCGGCGGCGGCCCGCCGGATCTGGAAGCCGTCCCGCATCGCTGTTGGGCCGCCCCCTTCCGGGGTATTCACCACGCAATTCACGAGCCCTTCCTGGATAACCTCCACCACGTTGGGATGGCCTTCCGTTAGCAGCTTTGTGACCTGCTCCACCGGCATTCCCAGTCCCCGGATCATGTCGGCTGTGCCTTCCGTCGCGTATAGACGGAACTGGGCCTCCGCGAGCTGGCGGATGATGGGAACTGCCTCCGGCTTGTTCTTGTCGGCAATGCTCAGGAGCACGCTGCCTTTGGGAGGAAGCATCAACTCGGCGGACATCAGGGCCTTCGCCAGCGCTGCCGGGAACGTGTGGTCGACCCCCATGACCTCGCCTGTCGACTTCATCTCCGGACCCAGGTGGGTATCAACACCTATCAGCTTGGCCATCGAGAAGACCGGCGCCTTGATCGCTACCAGGTTCTGCCGCGGCCAGAGCCCGCCCGAGTATCCCTGCTCGGCGAGCGATTCCCCCAGCATGACGTTTACCGCCAGTTGCACCATGGGGACGCTTGTCACCTTTGACAGGAAGGGTACCGTGCGGCTGGCGCGTGGGTTCACCTCGAGCACGTACACATTCGAGCCGCCCTCCGGCCCGTTGGGCATGATGACGAACTGGATATTCATCAGCCCGCGCACGCCCAGACCGAGGCCGATCCGCTGCGTGTAGTCGACGATTGTCGCGACCTCCTCCTCCGTCAGGTTGATGCCGGGGTAGACCGCCATCGAGTCGCCGGAGTGGACACCCGCCCGCTCGATGTGCTCCATGATCCCTGGTATGAGCACCTGATCGCCGTCCGCGATCGCATCAACCTCCACCTCCTTGCCTTCCATGTACTTGTCGATGAGGATCGGCTTGCCCCCCGACAGCTCGGCGGCGGCGCCCATGAAGCGCACCAACTCCGTCGCGTTCTGCACGATCTCCATCGCCCGCCCACCCAGGACGTAGCTGGGGCGCACGAGCACCGGATAGCCGATGACTTCGGCTGTGTTGAGCGCGTCCTCCAGCGAGGTTATGCCGGCGCCCGGCGGCTGCGGCACGCCCAGCTCGCTCAAGAACGCCTCAAAGCGGCGGCGGTCCTCCGCCAGGTCTATCGCCTCGGCGCTGGAGCCCAGGATGGGCATCGTCGCCTGATGGAGCGGGTTCGCGAGGTTGATCGCCGTCTGCCCGCCGAACTGGACTATCGACGGCGGCGGCGAGTTATCGCCTCCCTCATTCTCCAGGATGTCGCGCACGCCCTCCTCATCCAGCGGCTCGAAGTACAGCCGGTCGCTGGTGTCGAAGTCGGTCGAAACCGTCTCCGGGTTGGAGTTGGCGATGAACGCCTTATAGCCGGCCTTCTCCAGAGCCCAGACCGCGTGGACGCTGCAATAGTCGAACTCGATCCCCTGCCCGATACGAATGGGCCCCGAGCCGATCACCAGCGCCTTCTTCACCGGCTCCGGTAAGGCTTCGTTCTCCTGCTCGTAGGTGCTGTAGAAATAGGGCGTCGCCGCGTCGAACTCAGCGGCGCAAGTATCCACCATCTTGTAGACGGGGCGGATCCCCCACTGCTTGCGCAGGAACCGTACCTGCTCGGTCAGCCGGTCGGCGAGGATACCGATCTGCTCATCCGAGAAGCCCATCCGCTTCGTCTCTCTCAGCAGGTCCGGCGTGAAGGGCTCGGACAGTAGACGCTGCTCCATTGCCGTGATGTTAGCCATCTTATAGAGGAACCAGGGGTCGATCCCCGTGTGAAGCGCCAGCTTCATCGGGTCGGCGCCACGGCGGAGAACCGCCATGAGTGCCCACAGGCGCTCGTCGTTGGCGTGCAGTGGGTAAGCGGACAGGAAGGCTTTGGGGTCGGCCTTCTTCGCCCTCGACTTCGGAGCCCGCCCTACATCTGCTGCCGCCTCTCGCCAGCGCGGGTTCTCCCAGAGCAGCGAGCGGTTCCCCACCTCCAGCGACCGCACAGCCTTCTGGAGAGCGCCCTCAAACGTCCGGTCGATCGCCATCACCTCGCCCGTCGCCTTCATTTGCGTGCCCAACTGGCGGTCGCCGAAAGCGAACTTATCGAAAGGCCAGCGCGGTATCTTCACCACCACATAGTCCAGGGCCGGTTCGAAGGCGGCTGTCGTTTTCCCCGTGACCGGGTTCCCGATCTCGTCCAGCCGCTTCCCGACCGCGATCTTCGCCGCCACCCGCGCGATGGGATATCCAGTCGCCTTACTCGCCAGTGCGGAGCTGCGCGACACACGAGGGTTGACCTCAATGACGTAGTAGGGCGGCGTCGACGCGTCCTTGTGCTGCCACTTGGCGATCTCCGGTCGCGGCGCCAGCGCGAGCTGCACGTTGCAGCCACCCTCGATACCCAGAGCGCGGATGATCTTCAGACTCGCCGTTCGCAGCATCTGGTACTCTTTGTCGTTCAGCGTTTGGCTGGGGGCGACGACGATGCTGTCGCCTGTGTGCACCCCCATCGGGTCGAGGTTCTCCATATTGCAGACGGTGATGCAGTTGTCGGCGCCGTCCCGCATCACCTCATACTCGATCTCCTTCCATCCCAGCAGGCAGCACTCTAGAAGCACTTGGTGGATGGGGCTGGCGGCCAGCCCGCCGCCGACGATCTGCTCCAGTTGCTCCTTTGTGAAAGCGATGCCGCCGCCCGTGCCGCCGAGTGTGTAGGCAGGGCGTATCACCAGCGGCAGGCCGAAGATATCGGCCACCAGCCGCGCCTCGCCCAGACTGGTGACTGTCGCGCTGTCTGGCACCGGCTCCCCGATATCCTTCAGCAACTGCCGGAAGAGCTCCCGGTCTTCCGCCTTGCGGATCGTCTCCAGCGGCGTGCCCAGTAGTCGCACGTCGTACTTGTCGAGGACACCTGCTTCGGCGAGGGCGACGGCGAGGTTCAACCCCGTCTGGCCGCCCAGCGTTGGCAGAAGGCCCTCCGGCCGCTCCCTTTCGATAATGCGCGCCACGACGTCGACGGTCAGAGGCTCGATGTAGACGATGTCGGCAATCCCTTCGTCCGTCATGATCGTCGCCGGGTTGGAGTTGACCAGCACCGACGTCACGCCCTCTTCCCGCATCGCCTTGCAGGCCTGCGTGCCCGCGTAGTCGAACTCCGCCGCCTGCCCGATGATGATGGGCCCGGAACCGATGATGAGTACTTTGCTGGGTTTATCCGTCACTGATGCTCTCTATCTCTAGAATCTCGTCCAGCCGAATTCGCTCAATCTAGCGTCGCTTTTTTCGCCTGCGGGCGTCCGTTGATATCGGCGACGTTGCCCGCAGCCCGTAGGCGGCGAGGTATGCCATACCCGACACGACCGCCAGCGCCACCAGCACGCTGACATAGGCGGGCAGCGGCGTCAGGAACAGAAGCAGTGTCAGCAGGCCGCAACCCCCTACGCCGATGCTCCATCCCAAGGCATGGCTCGGCCACTCCAGGAACCAGTCGCCGGCAAAGGGCACGGCGATAAACCCCATGCCCAGGCCGAAGCCGGCGGAGAGGGCGGCGAGCCCCAGCGCGATGAGGAAGAAGGCTGTCGCGTGTACTTTCTCGTTGTCGAGCAGGTAGACGATGCTGCCGCTGATGCCAGCGACCAGCAATATCACCGCTGCCGCCAGCCCCATCGTGCACAGGACCAGGAGGCTGAACGACAGCCGCGTCTCCATGTGCCCGCCGACGCGCCGCACGATGTTCCGCCGTCGTCGCCGCATCCAGGGCGGCCCGACGGTCACCACTGTCTGCTCGTCAGTGTCCTGCAATTGCTGTTCGTTATCCATTTTCAGACAGTTAGCTAGAGCGGTAGTTCGAACCGCATCTCCGGATTGTATATGGGCACCAGCGCCCCAATGCTCGACAGGAAGCTCAACGCCTTCGGGCTGTCTGGGAGCAGGCGCCCCCGCAAGCGTCGGTAGCCGCGGTCGCGCGCGAAGTCGAGCGCCAATTCAGCTAGTGCCGTGCCCAGCTTCTTTGCCCGGTATCCGGGCAGCACCCACACGCCCAGCGTCGCCGTGTCCGGCTCCTGGGTGTTGAAGTCGAGGGCGCTGAACCCGGCGACAGCCCCGCCGACGAGGCACAGGAAGACGGCGCCTCCCTCGCCCTGACGGGAAAGCCATGTCCGTACCTCAGCCGCCGAGAATGCTCGCTCGAAGCCGGCTGGTTCGGGTCCCTCCGACAGGGCCTTGATGACACCGGCGATCGCTTCTGCGTCCTCCAGCGTCGCCCGCCGGTAGCTAGCGTTCGGTTTGCCCATCCTACCGCCCCTTATGCTCGGCGACCATCTCCACGAAGCGGTCGAAGAAGTAGACGTTGTCGAGCGGCCCCGGCGACGCCTCGGAGTGGTACTGAATCGATAATACCGGCAACTCCCGGTGCCGCAGCCCCTCGACTGTCCCGTCATTCAAATTGACGTGGCTGACCTCGGCGCCGCTTCCGAGTGTGTCCGGGTCGACCGCGTAGCCGTGGTTCTGGGCCGTGATGTAGGCGCGTCCCGTCGCCAGGTCGCGCACCGGGTGATTGGCGCCGCGGTGCCCGAACTTGAGCTTGAACGTTTGCGCTCCAAAGACTGTCCCTAGCACCTGGTGGCCGAGGCATATCCCCAGTATCGGTGTCTTCCCCAGGAGGCCCTTGGTGGCGCGTGCGACGTAGCCCAGGTGCGCCGGGTCGCCCGGCCCCGGCGACATGACGACCCCGTCCGGCTTCAGCGACAGGATGTCCTCCGCCGTCGTCTGGCAGGGCACGACCGTCACCCGGCAGTCGCGGCGGCTGAGGAGCCGCATGATGTTGAACTTCACGCCCAAGTCCAGTAGGACGATGTGATGCTGGTGTGATTTCTCCCCGTTCTTCCACTCGTACTGGGCGTTCGTGCTGATCTCCGGCACGAAATCGATGTCGCCGTAGTTGGGTAGTTTTCGCAGCCGTCGCAGCGCCTTCTCCGGCGATTCGTCGCTCGTCATGACCCCCATCATCACGCCGGAGATGCGCAGCCGTCGCGTGAGAGCGCGCGTGTCGACGCCGGAGAGGCCGGGGATGCCGTTGCTCGCCAGGTACTCGTGCAGCGTCATCTCGTTCTGCCAGTGGCTGGGCATCTCGCAGTGCTCGCGCACCACCATCCCTCGCACCTGGATGCGTCGCGACTCCACGTCGAACTGGTTGATACCGTAGTTGCCGGCCATGGGATAGGTGAGGACGAGTATCTGCCCCGCGAACGACGGGTCGGTGAGCGCCTCCTGATAGCCGGTCATGGCGGTCGAGAAGACCACCTCGCCGTGGCTGGGCACCGGCGCCCCGAAGGGCTCACCCTCGTATACCGTCCCATCCTCGAGTACCAAGAACGCCTTGTCTGGCACTAGACCGTCACCTCGTCTCGGGCGAATACCTGCCGCCCGTTGCTGATCGTCATCACCACCTGGCCCTTGAGCACACGGCCCGCCAGCGGCGTGTTCTTCCCCTTGCTGGCGAAGCGCTCCGGCTCCACCGTCCACTCCGCGTTGGGGTCGAACACCGTCACGTCGCCCGGCGCTCCGGCGGCCAGGCTCCCCAGGCCAGCCAAGCCCTCGTGACGGTCGAGCCTGAGTGCCGCGACCGGCCCTGCGGTCATTTTCTCGATGACCGCCGCCAGTTCCAGCTTGCCTGCGTGTACCAGCGTCAGGACCAGACCCAGCGCCGTCTCGAAGCCGCTGATCCCCGACGGCGCGTCGTCGAACTCGCACAGCTTGTCCACCGGCGCATGCGGAGCGTGGTCGGTCGCGATGGCGTCGATAGTGCCGTCGCGCAGCCCCTCGACGCAGGCGGCCACGTCGTCCGCCGTCCGTAGCGGCGGCGAGACCTTGGCATTGGTATCATAGGCCAGCTCGTTGGGCAGGGAAGTACTAGACATAACACTCTCATGGGTAAGCGTCAGGTGGTGGGGTGTCACCTCTGCCGTTACCGGCAAACCCCGCGCCTTCGCCTGTCGCACAAGCTCAACGCTGCCTCGCGTGCTGACGTGCGCGATATGCACCGGCGAGCCCGTGAGTTCTGCCAGCGCGATATCGCGCGCCACCTGCGACTCCTCGGCCGCGGCGGGCTGTCCTCGTAGCCCCAGGCGTACCGCTACCCAACCCTCGTGCATCACGCCGCCCTCCGCCAGCGACGGCTCCTCGCAGTGGTCCGATATAGGCAGCCCCAGCGCTCGGCAGTATTCCAGCGCCTTGCGCATGAGGGCGCCATCTGCCACTGGGCTGCCGTCGTCGCTGAAGGCGACCACACCGGCATCAGCGAGGTCTCCCAACTCCGCGATCTCTTTCCCCTGCCGTCCCTTGCTCACGCAGCCGATGGGCAGCACCCGTGCCGATGCCGTCAGCGCCGCCGTGCGCTGTATGTACTCGACTGTCGCCCGGCTGTCGATGGGCGGCTGAGTGTTCGGCATGCAGCAGACGGTCGTGAAGCCGCCGTGCGCCGCCGCCAACGTGCCCGTCTCAATCGTCTCCTTGTACTCGAAACCGGGGTCACGCAGGTGGCAGTGGATATCGATGAGCCCCGGGCAGACGATAAGCCCCTTCGCGTCGATGACCCTCGCTCCGCCATCCTTGATTTCCGCTCCCACCGCCGTGATGCGCCCATCTGAGATTAGGACGTCTCCCACTATATCGATCCCCTGTCCCGGGTCGAGGACACGTCCGCCGCGGATGACCAGCTTGGACTTTGCGCCGTTCATGATCGACCTCGTGATAGCAGGTACAGCAGCGCCATGCGCACAGCCACGCCGTTCGCCACCTGCTCTTCGATCACCGATTGCGCCCCGTGCGCTACGCCGAGCGAAATCTCGACGCCTTCGTTTACCGGCCCTGGGTGCAGGACAAGCGCGCCCGGCTTGGCCGTTGCCAACCGCTCCTCCGTTACCTGGTAGAGATTGCAGTACTCGCGGATGCTGGGGATGAGGCCGCTCTGCTGCCGCTCCAGTTGGAGCCGCAGTGTCATGACCACGTCCGCGTCCTTGATTGCGCGATCGAGGTTCGTCTCCACTTCCAGCGGTGGCAGAGCCTGTTCGCTTTCTACCTCGCTCCCCTGGGGCCCTTCGAGACCCACCGGCAGTAGCGTTGGCGGGCCGCAGACCACCACCTGGGCGCCCATCGTCGTGAGGCTCCATAGATTGGAGCGGGCGACCCGGCTGTGCGTGATGTCGCCGACGATGACCACCTTCCGCCCTCTGACGTCGCCGATGTGTGACTGGATAGTGAAGAGGTCGAGTAGCGCCTGTGTCGGGTGCGCGTGCCAACCGTCGCCGGCATTGATGATGCTCGCCCGCGTGTGGCGGGATGCCAAGTAAGGCGCCCCCGAGCGGGGGTGGCGCATCACCAGCACGTCAGCACCGATTGCCTGCAGCGTCAGCACCGTGTCGACGAGCGATTCTCCCTTCTGAACGCTGCTGGCCGAGGCTGCGATGTTTATGACATCTGCTCCCAATACCTTGCCTGCCAGCTCAAAAGAAGACCGCGTGCGCGTGCTCGACTCGTAGAATAGGGTGACGACGGTTGTGCCCCGAAGTGTGGGAACACGCGCGATCTGCCGCGCCAGCACCTCCTTCATGGTGCCCGTTGTCTCCAGCACAAGCTCAATCTCTTCCTGAGAGAAGTCGTCAAGGTCGAGGACGTGACTGTGATGCCAAGTGCCGGGAGCCGGGTGGGGTAGGGTCGAGGTCGGCGGCTCTTGGGCGAGGGTGGCTGCGCCGCTCGATCTCTCGCGTTCATTTGGGAGGTTAGCAGACATCGTCATTCTCCCTCCGCTGTGGTGAGTAGAACCCCGTCGCTGCCGTCTATCTCCAGCAGGCGCACCTGCACCTCGTCTTGGCGTGACGTGGGAATGTTCTTCCCCACGTAGTCGGCGCGGATCGGCAGCTCCCGGTGGCCGCGGTCTACGAGCACTGCGAGTTGAATGCGACCCGGGCGGCCGTAGTCGATGAGAGCATCCAAGGCGGCGCGGATGCTGCGGCCGGTGTAGAGCACGTCATCGACGAGCACGACTCGCTTCCCGGCGATGTTAGTCGGTATGTCGCTTGGCTTGATCTCGATGTTCAGCCCCTGGTCGGGTAGGTCGTCGCGATACAGGCCGATGTCCAGGGTCCCCAGCGGTGGGCTTTCCCCCTCGAATTCGGCGATGCAATCGACGATCCGCTTCGCCAAGGGCACGCCCCGCGTCTGCATGCCGACGAACACCAGATCTTTGCAGCCGCGATTGTTCTCCACGATCTCATGAGCGATGCGCATGATAGCGCGGCGCACGTCCTCCGGTGACATGATGATTGTCTCGGTCATACAAAAAACCCCTCACTGGCTGACCAGCGAGAGGTCTCCTTATTCGAACCTGTGACTAGCCCTGGGGCGTGAGAGCCCACTTTCCGTTATCCCCTTCCCGGTCTCACTGAACCGGACTTAAAGGTTCCCTGATTCCGAAAGGGATTATACCAGGCTTTCCGAGCCACCGCAAGGAGTCTGGAGGGCCAACTTGGGAGGGTGGCGGAACAATTCTGGTGGCCAGGCGTTTGTATCTTAGATACCGCGAGAGATGCTGCAGATCGGTCAAGCAACTTGGCGAGAGAGGGCCGAAGCAGGGCTTGACAGATAGCTTGCGCTGATGTACGAAGGAAACGGGGGAGCACCGGCTCCCTCTAGTTGAATGATCAGATTCGGTGGCAGGTCTCGGCGGAACCGGAGTGGCAATGCGTAGGGTTTGGGTCTTACTGGCCGGCTTCATCAGCCGTTATCACCTCTGGATCATGGCGGTCGCTGTCGTAGCGACAATTGTCTTTGCCTTTGGCCTTCTACGCATCGATTTCCGAACCGGGCAGGACACCCTTATCTCCCCGAGCTCTAAGGTCTACCAGGACAACCTTCGCTACCAGCGGCAGTTTGGCGGCGACCCCGTGCTCGTTCTGTTCGAAGGGGACGTTCTGCATCTCCTCTCTGGTTCCAATGTGGATACGCTTCGCCAAGTTCAGGATGAGCTCGGCGCCGACCCCCGCTATTTCTCCATCGTTAGCCCGCTCTCCGTCCTCGAGTTCGGCGTAGAACAGGCGAAGATACAGCAGGAACTCGCTCTCACTGAGCTGGCACAGAGGCAGCAACAGGCGGCCCAAGAGGCCAGGCAAAGCGCGGCCGCCCAGGGAGCGTCGCCGGAAGCGCAAGAAGCGGCGGCTCAGGCGGCGATGGCGACAGTGGCGCAGCAGTTCTTGGCCGAGCAGGGCCCCGACGCCCAGCGCTTCGCTCAGGTAGGGGAAATATCCCTCGATAACCCCAAGCTTGCCGAGTTCATCCTCTTCGACGCCGCCGGCAACGTCCGTCCCGAGATGGCCGATGTGATACCTGACCGAAACCACAGCATGCTCGTGATCCGCCTCGCCGGGAACATGTCCATGGACGAGCAGGCCCAAGCTGCGGGAGATGTCGTGGAGATGGTTCGCGGCTACTCCTTCGATGGGGTCACGACGCTTCCGACCGGCCCGGCTGTGCTTATCAAAGAGATCAACGACTCCATGCGCAGCAACCTGATTAGCATGGCGGCTTTGGCGCTCCTCCTGATGATCGTTGTGCTGACCCTGGTATTCCGGGCGCGCTGGCGGCTGCTCTCCCTTCCCGTCGTCCTTGCCGGCTGTATCTGGGCCTTCGGTCTGATGGGGTTCCTTTCCCTGCCCTTAACGATGGTCACTATCTCCGGCTTGCCTATCCTAATGGGGTTGGGGGTCGACTTCGCCATCCAGTTACATAGCCGGTTCGATGAGGAGTTGGGCTCAGCAGGGAGCCGCGCCCAGGCGCTAAGAGCGTCACTGCCTCACATCGGCCCCGCCATAGGCATTGCCGTGCTCGCAGCCTCGGCAGGCTTTCTTGTCTTACACATATCGCGGGTTCCCATGATCCGCGACTTCGGGTCTATGCTCGCGGTGGGCACAGTGATCCTCTTCATGGCCGGGTTGCTCGTCCTCCACAGCGCCCTCTGCGTAAGGGAGCGCCCCGGCGCTGACATCGGGCGCGCCCCCATGGTCAACGTACCGAACCTCCGAGTCGAAAGGATGGTCAGGACTATTACCACCCACACCGTCGGGCGCGTGCTGCCGGTCCTTGCTATCGGCCTGTTCGTTGTCCTCTTGGGCTTGTTCCTTGATCAGCGGATCCCTCTTCAGACCGAGCCGGAGCGGTTTATCCCCCAAGACAGTGAGGTTCTCAAAGACCTCTACTATATACGTGACACCGTCGGTTCCAACAGCGAGTTGGGCATTCTGGTCGAGGCGGACAACGTACTGAGGCCGGACGTACTAGCCTGGATGCAGAGCTTTCAGCAAGACCAGATGGCGAAACACTCCAAGCTGCTGAGAGCCAACAGTCTTGCCTCCACGCTGACCGCTGCCAACCGGGGTGAACTGCCTCCTCCAGCGATAGCGGAGGAGTTTCTCCAGGTCGCGCCGGCCGGCATCCGGGACTCCCTGATAAGCGCCGACGGCACGAAGGCCAGCATAATATTCAGCGTCGGTGAAATGTCTCTGACTGAACGCCGTGACCTGATAAAGGGGCTCCAAGCAGCCGATAGCCTGCCACCGGGCGTGTCGATTGTGGCGGGAGGCCTATCGGTCATCGGCGCCGAGACGACAAACGCTCTCTCTCAGAACCGCGGCCTCATGACCATCGCTGCCCTGGGTGCCGTTGCCCTGGGACTCTTGATCGTCTACCGTAACCCGGCGAAGGCGGTGTTGCCTGTACTCCCGACCGTGCTGGCATTGAGCGCGTCGTCGGTCGTCATCTACCTGATGGGGATGGAGCTCAATCCTCTGACCGCCGTCTCCGGCCCTCTGATCATCGCGATGGGGACGGAGTTCACGGTGCTTATCATGTCCCGCTACTTCGAGGAGAGAGAGAACGGCCACGCACCGCGAGAGGCGATGGGCATCGCCTCGCTACGCATAGGGCGGGCCATCGCTGCCTCTGGACTGACGGTCATAGGTGGATTTGCCGCCCTTGCCTTCTCGGACTTTCCCCTACTGGAAAGCTTTGGCAAAGTAACCGCTCTCAACATGGGGCTCTGTCTCTTGGCCAGCCTCATTGTTTTGCCACCACTCCTCGTCTGGCTTGATGAGGAGACCAAGTGGGTGGCGGTGGAGCAACGTGCTTCCGCTGGCGGGGTCAACCACGTCGGATAGCGACCACTGGCGGCTTGTTCCTGGTCGCTGCGCCTCTAAGGGGCTTCCAGACCGTGTTTCTCCAATAGTGCCGTGTCCGCCAAGATCGCGCTTGTCGGCCCATCGGCGGCTATCTGCCCCTGGTCGAGGATTACGGTGCGAGGAAAGAGGTCGCGCACCAAGTGCATGTCATGAGTGCAAGCGATCACGGTCTGCTCCAGCCCGGCTAGCAGGCGGATGAGGCCGCGCCGCGCCCGTGGATCCAGCCCCATCGATGGCTCGTCCACCGCGAGTATCGCAGGGTTCATCGAGAGCACAGTGGCGATGGCAATCCGCTTGCGCTCACCCAGGCTGAGGTGATGGGGCATCCTCTCTTCCATACCCGACATGCCCACCTCTGCCAAAGCCCTCTCTACCCGTTGTCGTACCTCCTCCTTGGGCAACCCCATGTAGAGAGGCCCGAAAGCCACGTCCTCGAACACTGTGGGGGAAAACAACTGATCGTCGGGGTTCTGGAACACAAGCCCCACTGCCGACCGTGCCTCCGCGAAATGGCCGTCCCGCAGCGGTCGTCCTGCTATCTCAATCTCACCCTGACCTCTGAGAGTGCCGTTTAGGTGGAGCAGCAGCGTCGACTTGCCGGCGCCGTTCGGTCCCACCAGGGCGACCCGTTCCCCCTCCGTGATGCTCAGGTCGATCCCGTGCAGCGCCATATGGCCGTCGGGATAGGAGAAGGACAGGTTCCGAATAGACACAGCGATACTGCTCGCCACCGCCATCTCACAACCTCACGTACGTTTGCACGCCGACGAGAAGCGCCATCAACAGTACAAGCGCCAGCCAGTCAGTGTGGGTCATGACCGGCTCGGAATGCGATCGCAGTTCACCATTGAAACCACGCGCCGCCATCGCGTCGAAGACGCGTTCTCCTCTCTCATAGCTGCGCAGAAACAGCGAGCCGACCATGTTTCCCAGCACCTTCGCTCGCCAGGGCAGCGAGCCGCCGCTCTGCCGTCCAACACGAGCGCTGCGGCTGTCACGGGCCCGCAGCAGGCGCAGCGCCTCCTCGCCGATGACGAAGAGATATCGGTACATGAACAGCACCGTTGCTACGATGATGCGCGGCACGCCCAGCCCCCGCAAAGCGCGGAGCAAGGCGAGAGGCGACGTCGTAGCTGTCAGTATGACAGCGGCGCCCACCGACAACAGCGACTTGCTGAGCACGGTCCCCATTGCTACCAGCCCGTTATCAGTGGCTGTCCAGCGCCAGAACAGCGCCGGAACAGTGAACAGCTCATCCCCTGCCTTCGTGAACAGCAAAGGTACCGCCACTATCAGGAAAGGAAGCGCCAGGGCGGAGCGGCGCAGTACCAGCAGGGGGGATAGTCGGCCCGCAGCGGTGGCCGCGACTACGATAAGCGCCAGCATACCGAATGCAGGCCATTGACCCACCGGCGTTAGCGAAACCGCAAAGACGAAGGCAAGCGTTCCGATCACCTTCGTCCGAGCGTCAAGTCTGTGAAGGAGGCTTTGGCCGGGGAGATACCTCTCGCCTAGATGAAGGGTGATTGACATAAGGGCTGTGTCCTAGGGAGGGTCCTGTCGGCCGGGGTTTCGTCCTGTTTCCGGCGACGAGGAGCGTCTGCCCAGGTGCTGTATCCCGAAGGCGAGAGTTAAGGTGACGCCGGCCACAATGAGAACACCCACGGTGCCGGCAAGTACCGTCGCCACATCCTCGTTTTCGACCCACGGAAAGGCGTAGTCGGCGATGACCTTGTAAGGGGCGTCTTCAGCTTTGTTAATGAACTCCTTGTCTTCGGCTACCCGCTCTAGACCGTCTGGACTGGAGGAAGCCAGCGGGCTAAAGAGCGTTATCAGTAGCGCAACCCCCAGGCCGGCCGCGATGAGACCTATCGTTCGATTACTAATGCGTTTCAACGGTGAGATCCTTTCCCGCCGGCGAGTGAAGGAGATCGCGTCGCGTAGCCGTCACAAACGCGATGGCGGCTACTGTAATGAGCCCTTCGCCGATGCCGATTAGCGCGTGCACTCCCATCATCGCCGGAAGCGCCACCTTCAGCGGTGATGTGTCGGAGAGGGCGAGTTCAAACGTGGCAAACAGAGCTGCGAATTGAACGGATGCCCAGGCTGCACCGAAACGGGCCGCGTAATCCCAAACAGGCTGTCCGTTCCCGATCAGTTTCAGTATTCGGTACACCGTGTAGCTTACAACCACTCCCACGATGGCCATGTTCCAGACGTTTGAGCCCAAGGCCGCCAGACCGCCGTCCTGGAAGATCAGCGCCTGGACCGCGACCACGCATGCTATCACGATCATCGCTGCCCATGGCCCCAGGAGCATGGTGGCCAGGGCGGCGCCCAACATGTGCCCCGACGTTCCTCCTGCCACCGGGAAGTTCATCATCTGGGCGGCGAAGATAAAGGCGGCCATCACTCCCATCAAGGGTACTGCCTTCTCCTGCAGATTACGGTTTGTCTGCCGCACCGCGATGGCGAGTGCCACACCGGCAGCGACGTAGCCGATGGCAGCGACCGGCGCACTGACGAAACCGTCGAGAATGTGCATCGCTGGCGGGTCCAATGTTGGGGGCGCGACGGCGTTGATATATGCCATGTCACTCTACCTCTACCCCGACCGTCTAGTCGGGACCCGCTGTCATCTTCTCGTCACAGGCCTGACATAGTCCGAAAATCGCGAGGTGGTCCAACTCCGCTCGGAACTTATAGTCCTTCAGGAGCCGTCTCCCGATTGTATGAAGATACTTGTGGTCGAGCGAGACCTCTCTACCGCACTCCCTGCAGATCAAGTGATGATGGGGCTCCGTCATTATCCACTCGTAGCTGTACTCTCCCGTCCCCATGTCCGTCTCCGATACCAGGTTCTGCTCCTTGAAGGCGCTCATGGTGCGGTAGACGGTGGAGATGTCGACGTATGGATAAGCCTCTCGCATTCTCTCCAAGATCTCTGCTGCCGTCACGTGTCCCTCGGCATGGCGGAGGATAGACAGGATAGCCAAGCGCTGGGGGGTCAGTCTCTGACCGGACTCTCGTAGTACTGCAGCGGTCTCAGTTTCGCAGCTCAATGCGTTGCTCCTGCAAATAGATGCAGTTGCATACTATAGCGTGCCGCCCGAACTGTCAATAGGCTGGCAGAGTGTGCTGCCAGCCTATTGTATTTGTGGTATGATTGGCACGCTTGTCCCCCGTAGCTATGCTGATGGCGACGAAGCGACGCTTGAAGAAGCGAGATATTACCCTTGTCGTTATCCTAGCGGGCGCTCTCGGATTGCGCCTCTTGTGGGTGCTGCACGCTCAGACTACACCTGCGCGCATTGCCGACCCGGGGTGGTATTTCGCCGTCGCTTCCAACCTTGCAGGTGGCCATGGCTTCACGGTCGACATTGTGGGCGACGAATGGGCTGCAGGTCCCGGTGGTAGCCCAACGACTCTCTGGCCGCCTGGCTGGCCTCTGTCCCTGGCTGCGGCCTTTGCGCTCTTCGGCACCAGTCTTACCGTCGCCAAACTGCTCAACGTCATCGCCGGTGTAGTCACCATCTACCTTGTGTACCGAATCGGGGAGATGTCTTTCGGCCGTGCGTCCGGCTTGTTTGGCGCAGGACTTCTTGCCTTCTATCCCAACCTCATTTTTTGGAGTTCCACACTCTACTCTGACATCTATTTCACCATGTGGTTCGCGCTGTCCATCTTTCTTCTCCTGAGGACGAAAGACTGGCGTGGTCGCGAGGGATTGGTAGGTTCATCTCTATTGGGGTTGGTCGTTGGTGCCGCGGTTTTGACGCGAGGCCAGGGCCTTATGCTGCCGCTGTTTGCCTTCCTGTTCTGGTCGATGTTTTGGAGGTGGCGGTATGCCATGACGCGGACATCCATCCTTCTTGTGGCGGCGGCTGTTGTTATTCTCCCCTGGTCCGTGCGCAATGTAAGCACCTTCCATGCCCCGATACTCGTCTCCGCAAACGACGGGTTCAATTTGCGCATAGGGCATAGCCCTTACGCTACAGGGCGCTTCGTTGCGCCACACGATCTCTGGGCGCTGGAGCCGGGGATTAGCTACACAGAGCGGGAAGCTCTGTTCAGCCGCGAAGGTAGAAAGCTGGCAATCGAGTATGCGGTCGGTCATCCTCTCCGAGAGATCGAACTCTCAGCCAAGAAGCTCTACTACCTCATCATTCCCGACTCAGACGCTCTCGATTGGGCAAACTATGCGCCGACCGCCGTTGCGCCGGCTGGTGTGCGGAACATTCTGACGTGGGTTTCCGATGGCTACTACTGGGCGATGCTGCTTCTGTCCATCGTCGGGCTGGTGAGCTTCCGGCGCCTCAAG
>Ga0315273_10000513_pt1 | contig 41212 bp, 41 predicted proteins | sample YL17G02_0_MG_FD_205753 | JGI IMG/M metagenome (GOLD analysis project Ga0315273, IMG submission 205753) | Sediment microbial communities from Yellowstone Lake, YNP, Wyoming, USA - YL17G02_0 | ecosystem: Environmental > Aquatic > Freshwater > Lake > Sediment | place: USA: Wyoming | collected...
TTCCAGCAGGTCGCCGATGTCGCTTTCCAGATCCTCCAGCTCTACCTTGAGGATTCCGATGAACTTGCGCAGCAGGTCCTTCACCGGGCCTCCCGGCTATTCCTTGCCGGTCAGGACGCGCTCGATCTCGGCCAGGTCCTGGGCGATCTTGTCCGCCATGGCGGCCGCGGCAATGCGGAACCCATCGAGCACCGCCTTCTCGACGCTGCCCCCCTGCCCCGCGACGGCCTGCACCGTACCGGAGTACATGATCTTCCCGTCGGCGACGCGGATTACGCGGGTGGTGGCCGTGGTCTGCGATTTCCAGATGTTGTACTTCTTGCCCTGCAGCTCGACCTGGCTGACGTTGTACCCGTCGTTGAGCACCATGACCAGGTAGGAGACTTCCTTCTCCAGCCCCATTTTCCGGATCGCCTGCGGATCGCCGCCGAAAACCGTCAGGAACTGCTCGCCGAGCAGCTTGCCGTTGTACTGGGAAAAATCGAAGGTCACGCCCTTGAGCCGGTTGAACACGGCGTCCAGAATCACGGGGTCCTCGGCGACCTTGGCGCCCGCCCGCTCCATGACCAGGATGCTGGCCTTACGCGCCGGCGGCGCGAAGACGAAGTCCTTGGTCACTCCCTCGAAAGCGTAGGTGAAGCCCTTCACCTTGTACAGCAGGGAGGCGCGGATGATGTTCTCGGAGTTGGGGCTGTCCAGGCGGGCCAGGTTGCAGTTGGCCTGCCCGTAGTCATTAGTGTTCACGAAGGCGGTGAGCAGCCCGCCGCCCTTGACGAACTCGAACTGGATGGGAGCGCCAGTGACCAGCGCCTTGCCCGTGCCCCCGTAGTTCAGGGTGAGGATCACGCTGGGGTTGAGGGTTTTCTCCCCGCCGACGTTCACCGACGAGGCGGTGAGCTGGTTCTTGTTCGCGTCCAGCCATTCGGTGCCGGTCTCCATGGCCAGCCCCGCCCGGATCTTGGCCAGCTCCGTTTCCGCCCTGCGCTTCAGCTCCTCCGCCGCCGGGTCCTTTGCCGAGACGCCCTCGGCCAGGACGGCAACGAGCTGGGCCATGCCCTCGGAGATGGCGCCTTGATCCAGCTTGTCCAGGCCGTTGTCCAGGTACTCCTTCATCCGCTGGGAAAGCTGTTTTTCGCCGCCCGCTGCCTGGCCAGCCGCGGAGGGATCCGGGGCGGGGACTGTGGCGCAGGAAAACAGGAGGAGGGCCAGCAGGCAGAGCAACCCGGCAGGCGCAAACCGCTTCATCCAAACCTCCCTCACCAGATGACCTCCAGGGTCACCTCGTCCTTCTGCTTTAGCAGCTCGGGAATCGTCGTCCTGTAGCGCAGGCTGCGCCGGTCCTCGGAAAGCTCCCCGAGGGTGTGCGCCTGGATGGGCGCGGGGGCGCTCACCAGGTAGGACAGCTCGTAGCCCTGGAAAAAGGTCTCGATCATTTTCAGGGATTCCGCGGAGATGCCCTGCGACGACTGCCCGGGGTACACCCGCTGCCGCAGGATGTGCCTGGACCCTTCCACGGTGTAGCTCAGGCCGATCTGGCCGGAGCCGCCTAGGGCGTTCAAAGCTTCCACGCGGTCGAAACCGATGCGGGCATCGATGTAGACGTCCTGCTCGTCTTCCCGCTGGTTGAGGGCGACCAGGCTGAGTCCGGGCTCGACGCTCACGGCCCGCTGGAAGTCCTCGCGGGAAACGGGCAGCGGCAGGGTCCGGTCCTCCCTCAGGAACTGGGATATGCGGTAATCCAGGCGCAAGGTGCCCGAGCCGTCGCTGCCCACGCTGATCTGGGATTCGATGCCGATGCACGAGGATAACGACAGAACTAGCAGGACCGGGAGGAAGTACCTTTTCATGCACACCCCTTGAGGGCTGCATTATACTGCAATCCCCACGAAATATCTATCGGCCGGTCCTCCTTGATAAAACAGGTCTCCGGTGTTAGACTCTGGAGCGTATGTTGCCCAACAAGCGTCGGCGGACTGCCGCCCTTTTCGCGATCGTTCTGCTCGCCTGCCCCGGCCTCGTCTTCGCCCAGGAGGAAGAACGGCCGGTCCCGCTCAGCGTGTACACGCTGGGGCAGCAGACCTTTGTCCTCAACCTTGGTCTGTTCATCCCGCTGTTCCTTCAGGACTTCGACGGGGCGGTGAGCGACACCAACCTGTCGCTCGGGGGCGCCGGCTCGCTGCAGTGGGGCATCCATCTGGACAACCATTGGCTCGTCGGCGTTGAGGTCGGGGGAATCTTTTCCAAGAGCCTGCAGGAGAACATTCTGTACATGCTCCCGATCACGGTAAAGGGAGCCTACATCTTCCACGCCTATCCCTTCGAATTCCCGGTGTTCCTGGGCGCCGGCATGGACATCGTCAAGTACCGGGACCAGAGCCACATCGACTTCATCCTGAAGCCGGGGTTTTCCTCCCTGTGGAAGTACAATGTTTCCTGGGGGTTCGGGCTGAACGTCGTCTACTGGTGGGTGCCCCAGCCTTGGGCGGAGGTGCCGAACGAAGGGCGGATGGGCAACTTTCTGGAGGTCTCCGCGACCGCCCAGTACAGCTTCTAGCGGACAAGAAAAATGAAAAACAAAGCGATGCTGATGTCACTTCTCGGGGCGCTCCTGGCGCTCACCTCCTGCCGGGATCTGACGCTGCCCCCGGTATTCTACACTCTGGAGAAGGAACAGCCTCTGGAGGACGACCGGGCTTTTCCGGACATAGCCACCGTCCACCGGATCGTGAAAGTGGGCGGAGCGGGCGGCCGCTACTTTGCCGCTGCGAGCAAGCTGTACACCCGGACTGACGGACCCAGCGAAAACTGGACGGTCGTGTCGCCCCCGGTGCCCGGCGCCATGTGCAACACCCTGGAGGTGTTCGGGGCCTTTATCTATGCTGGATTCTTCTTGAGTTCCTCCGGCGATGGTATTGGATTATGGAGTGCCGACCCCACGATTTTGCCCATCGTCTGGTATCAAGAGCCCGACCCCGACGTCAAAGGCGTGGAGATCGTGATGATTAGGACCGTGGGGGCGGGGGCCCTGCTTTTCGTCTCCACGCGCTCCAGCAACGCAAATGCCTTGTTCTACAACAATGGCCTTAATTTCGATCCGATTAATTGGGGCGCGACCCCTCCGCCGACGGACATTCCTATCACGGATGTCATTATAGACACCGAGGCTTCGCCGAGCCACTGGGTCATCGTCGGGCCATACCTCTACCGTAACGCGCTTGCCGTTCTCCCGGGCACTTTTGACCGCTATTCCGGCACACCGAGCGCGATTCGGACCTTCGGAGGTTTGTTCGAGACCGGCGGCACAGTATACGTTTCGTCGGATAACGGCCAGCTCTTCAGCACCCCCGACGGGGGCACCAGCTGGGCAAAAACCCCGAGTGCCATCCTGGACGACACCGACGACCCAATTCCCTTCGCTTCGTTCACGCTGCCCGCCAGCGATGCGCTCGCCGTGTACGTCGGCACGCGGGGCAACGGCTATTACCGCATTCCCGGGGGCGACGTGACAGGATCGTCCGGCACCCCGGTGCGCTCCCCTGCCTACAACATCAGCGCGCTGTACAACGGCGCCATCAACTGTCTGCTGTACGACGCGGGCCAGTCACGGCTTTTCCTCGGCACGGCCGGTTCCGGGCTGTGGCGGGGCGACCACGTCAGCGGCAGCGAATGGTTGTGGAAGCAGGAGTGAGGCGCTACTCCCTGTAAAGGAACTCCATCGCCTCGCGCAGCTCGCCGTCGTGGGCGTAGTAGTGGGTTTCGCGCTCCTCGGCGCTGAGGCCCACCAGCTCGTGGCTGGAGTAGTGGATCCAGAAATCGTCCTCTTTGCGGACGATTTCGTGCAGAACGCAATGATAGTCCGGGCGCACGGGCGGCTCATCCCCCAGGTACCGGCGGATCTTGTAGTCGTGCACCGCGATGCGGAGGTCCTGGCGGGGGATGCCCTTGGAAAGCAGGATGTCCACCAGGTGGTTGACCGTCCGCCCCGTGTCGAAGATGTCGTCCACGATCAGCACCCGATCCCCCTGGCGCAGGTACTCCGGGTTGTAGGTCCAGCCTTCCACTTTGATCTGGTTCTGCACCCGCACGTCGGCGTAGGAGCGGGCCACCACGGCGGCGTAGTACACGGGTCGCTCATGCTTTTTCACCAGCTTGAAGTATTCACTGATCACGTTGCCCAGGTAGGCGCCCCCGCGCAGGGAAACGTAGATCACGTCGGGGATGAAGCCGGAGCGGTAGATCTGGAAGGCGAGCTTGATGGCATTGTTGCGGATCGTCTGATACGGCAGGAAGATCTTCTTCATGGACTCCTCGTTTCCCGGCCCAGATCGATGGAGAGTTCCTCCTCTCCCCGGAGGACCCCCAGCCTTAAGCCTTCCCGGGCCCGGTTCAGCAGGGCGTAGAAATCGGCCAGGCCGCGGAACGGCTCCCCGCCCACCGCGGTGACCAGGTCCCCGGTGCGCAGCCCGGCCCGGTCAGCCGGCGTGCCCCGGAACACCTGAACCAGATCCACGCCCCGGCGTCCTTCCCCGCTTGCCCCCACGGCGATAAGCCCCGGCCACAACAGGTGGTTCTCCCGCGCCAGCAGCTCCTCCGCCGGTCTCTCCCCGAGCTGGATCTGCAGGCTCATGGGCAGGCCGGCGCGGGAAAAACGCACCAAGGCGGGGGTCCCGGGCGCCGCGTCCGCGACCGCCTGGATGAGCCCGGCCGTGCCGTCGATGCGGCTCCCGGCCACCTGGGTGACGTAGTCTCCCAGCTGGAGCCCCGCCTTTGCGGCCGGCCCCCCGAGGTACAGGTTCGCGAGCAGCGCCCCCTTGCCCGCCGGCAGGAACAGCTGCTCTTTGAGGACCGGGGGCGGGTCGATCCCGCCGACCCCCAGCCACCCGTAGAGGGCGCGGCAGGCCGCCAGGATGTCCCGCACGCTGCGCTGGACGCTGGCTGACGGCAGGGCGAAGCCGTAGCCTTCGTAGCTGCCGCTGTCGGAGGCGATCCAGGTGTTGATACCGATCACCTCGCCGGCCAGGTTGAGCAGCGCCCCCCCGGAGTTGCCCGGGTTGATGACCGCGTCGGTCTGGATGAAATCGCTGATGTTTCCCCCCGGCCCGCCGCGCCTGCCCACCGCGCTCACCACTCCCAGGGTGACGCTGGAGTTCAGGCCCAGGGGGCTGCCCACGGCCAGCACCCAGTCGCCCGGCCGCACCCGGCCCGAATCCCCAAAGCGCGCCGCGGCGAGCGGCCCCGAGGCTTGGAACCGGACCACCGCCAGGTCGCGCCGTGGGTCACGCCCCTGTACCGTGGCCGGAAAGGACTCACCGCCGGCCAGGCGCACCGTGATCTCGTCGGCATCCCCGAGCACGTGGTTATTGGTCACCACGTAGGCGCTGGAGCCGTCCAGCCGGAAGATGACCCCGGAGCCCAGCCCCGACTTGCGGTATTCCTGGATGAGCTGGGCCACCTCCAGCTGCACGATGGCCGGTATGGCCTCCGTCGCCACCTTGCGGATCGCGCCCTGCAGCCCGTCGCCGGCGGCGTCCAGTCCGTGCACCGTGGGCGCGACGAGCAGCCAGGCGAGACAGGCGAGCCCGACCGCAGACCTTCCCGGCCGGATCCTCACGGGAGCAGCTCCGAGCGGGTGAGAATCTCGGTCCGGTCCTTGTGAATGATGATGGTGTGCTCGAAATGGGCCGAGTCGCCCCGGTCGGCGGTCACAACCGTCCAATCGTCCTCCAGGATCTCCACCTCCCAGGTCCCGGCGTTCACCATCGGCTCCAAAGCCAGGACCATGCCCGGTTTCAGGCGCGGGTTGGGGCCGGAGGAGACGTAATTAGGGACCTGCGGCTCCTCGTGCAGGGCGAAACCCAGACCGTGCCCGCAGAACTGGCGCACGACCTCGAAGCCACTCGCCCTGGCATGCTCGTACACCGCCGAGGAGATCTGGCTGATGCGCTCTCCTGCTATCGCCGCCTTGATGCCCCGGGCTAGGCACTCTCGGGTGGCGGAAAGCAGGCGGGCGCGCGCGGCGGACACGCTGCCCACCGGGAGGGTGATGGCGGTGTCGCTGAAGTAGCCCTGCAGGTTGATGCCGATGTCCAGGCCGACGATGTCCCCCGCGCGCAGCCGGCGCTTCCCGGGGATTCCGTGAATGACCTGCTCGTTGATGGAGACGCACAGCGAGGCGGGAAACTGGTTGTACCCCAGGAAGGCCGGTTCCCCGCCTCGCCGGCGGATCCCATCCCGCGCGAAATCATCGAGCTCGGCGGTGCTGATCCCTTCCTGGACCAGCCCGGCGAGCTCCTGGAGGGTCTCCGCCAGAATGGCGCTGGCCTCCCGGATCTTGGAGATCTCCGCCGCGTTCTTGAGCCTGATCATCTATTCGGCTTTGGAGTCCTTGCCTTTTTCCTTCCGGGTGGTTTTCTCCTGAGCCGAAAAGAGCTGCTCGGCGTCCTCGCCGTAGGATTCCTGGATCAGCTTGCCAACGGAATCGGGACGCCCATTGGTGATCGTCACCTTCCCTTCGGTGATCACCCCGACCTCGATGTTTAACTTCGGGGTGACGATATTGCCGAGCACCTTGCCGTTGCCGATGAGGCTGACCTCCTCCGAAGCCGTGATGTTCCCGATCAGGGTCCCGGCGACGGTGACTTTCCGGGCGATGATGTCGGTGCGCACCTTTCCGGTCGGACCCACGGTAACCTGGTCCTCGGTCTTGATGTCTCCCTGAAACTTCCCTTCGATTAAAATCGACCCGCTGACGTAGAACCTGCCCTCGAATACCGAGTTTTCGCCGATCACGCAGGTAGCGGCTTCATTTTTGATGGCCATAGTGTCAGCAAAGTAGCACTTTTTTCACTCGGCTTCAAGCATCCTCAGAATCAGCAGCGCGCGGCCGTTGCCCGGATCCAGCTCCAGGGCGTAAACGCTTTCGCGGCGGGCGGCCGCCCGGTTGCCCTCGCGCAGCAGCTCCTCGGCCAGCCTGGACCGGACCTGGGAAGCCAGCCGCGGTCGTCCGGCCAGCTCGTCGCAGGCCTGCATAAGCTCGCGCACGGCAGTCTCGGAATCCCCACCGGCGGCCAGGAGCACGGCCAGGTTGTAGCGTACCCTCCCGTCCTCCCCCGCCTCCAGGCTGCGCCTCAGCCAGTCCGCGCCCCCGGCGAAGTCCCCCTGCAGTCCCCTGACCAGGCCCTTCAGCTCTGAAAGCCAGGATTGAGCCTCGGCGCCTTCGTATTCTTCGAGCACGGCCCAGGCCCCCGAGGGGTCGCCGAGGCCCAGCAGCAGCGACACCAGGGTCCTGCACAGGAGCGCGTTCTGCGGGTTTTCCGCGTGCAGCCTCCGCAGTCCCGCCAGGTAGCGCTGCGGGCTGGCCTCCCCTCTCCCCAGCTCAAGCATCAGCCAGCGCAAGGGCAGGCTGTCGGGGAAACGCTCCAGGGTAGCCTCGAGGGCCTGTAACGCCGCTGCGCGCTCGCCGCGCAGGACCAGGCTAGTGAGGAAGGCCGTCGCCGCGGCCTCGCTCGCGGGAAACAGCTCGTACGCGCGCCGGTACAGCTCGGCGGAAGTCGCGGCCTCCCCCCTGCCGGCCAGTATCCCCGCGAGGTTCAGGTAGGGCGACCAGAAGAAGCGCGGGTCCCGGGCGATCGCCTCCTGGTAGAGGCCCACGGCTTCCAGGTCACGCCGGAGCAAGAGCAGCAGGTCCGCCCGAATTAGTATCTCCTCGATGGAGGTCTGCGGCTCGCTCTCGATGAAGCCGAGCGCCTGCTCCCAGGAACCGGAATCGTAGGCAACGGCCAGGCGCAGCTCGCGCGCTTCGTGCCCCTCAGGCAGCTCACGGAAAGCCGCCGCTGCCTGCGCCGTCTCACCCGCCGCCATCCAGAGCAGGCCGGCATCCCGCAGCAGCGCCGGCTGCTGCCAGCGGGCCGCCAGCGCTCGCAGCGTCCCCGGCTCCGGCCGGAGCCGGGATGCCAGCAGTTCTTCGAGCTCCGGCGCCAGATCCGCGACTGGCCGGTTTTCCGGCCCCGCCCGGACCGCCGCTTCCGCTAGCAGGTATTGTAAATCAGGGTCGGCGGTCAGCCCGCGGGAGGTGTCCAGCGGGAGGTCCTGGCCTGCGCGTAGGCGAGCGTACAGGGATAGCCTGCGCAGCGCCCTGCTGCCGGGGATCCCGGCCGCGGCCCGCCGGGACAGCGTTTCCAGGTCGGCATACCTGAGCGTGGAACGGGCGATGCGCAGGGCCCTCTTCAGCAGCCGCAGCCAGTTGTGCTCGCTGGCAGCGGAATTGGCAGCGGTTCGCAGCCCGTACTCCGCCCTGCTGATGTATCCGTGCGCGATCTGCTCGTCGATTTCCTCGATCCGCTGCCGGAAGGACCGCTCGGAGCCTCTGGCGCGCAGGAGCCTGGCGCCCAGCAGGCCGGCTGCCGCCGCCAGCAGGATGGCTCCCGCGACCAGCACGATGGCAATCCGGCGCCGGCTCCGCATACTCAGGTCTGCCGCTGCTTGCGGATTCCGTCCAGAACGCCGTTGATGAAGCGGTAGGAATCGTCCGTGCCGAACTCCTTGGCGATGTCGATCGCTTCGTCGATAGTGACCGAGGGGGGGATGTCCGCCTGGAAGAGCAGGCAGTACACGCTGATGCGCAGGATCGCCAGATCCACCTTGTTGAGCCGGGAGAAATCCCAGTGCTCCAGCTGCCGGACGATGTGGCGGTCGACCTCCCCGAGGTTCTCGATCGTCCCGGCGATGAGCAGGCGCGCGAAGTCCCGGCTCTCGTCCCGGAAGCGCGCGAGATTCTCCGGGTCCAGCCAGGAGAACTCCTGCAGCTCGGCAAGCGTCGCGCCGGAAAGCTCATGGGCGTAAAGGGCCTGAAACGCTAGGATCCGCCCCTTCCTTCGGACTCCCATGTCTACCAGGTCAGGTTGTCTTCGAACTTCTTTATCTCGGCCTTCTTCTTCAACTCGGCGAGCAGATCCTGCAGGACCTGCTGGTAAATATCGGCCTGTTTCTTCAACATGAGTTGAGCGCCGATCTCCTGGCGGACCGTGCTGGAGTTCTGCGGAGGAATCGGGTCTTCCAGGGCGAGCAGCCGGAAGGGGTTCTTCTCGGTGATGCGGATGACATGGTAGCCGATGTTGGACTGCAGCACGCCGCTGGACTCGTTGACCTTCATCCTGAAGGGGGCATCGAAGAAGTCCTTGCCCAGGAGCTGCTTGCGGGCCTGGTCGTCCCGCCGCAGATAGCCGAAATCCCCGCCCTTGTACCTGGAGGTCTTGTCATCCGAGTACTTGAGGACCAGCTCGTCGAAGGCGGCGCCGTTCTTCAGCTCGCGGCTGATCTCCTCCGCGCGTTCCCGGGCCTTGTCCTTTTCCTGCTTGTCGGCCAGATTGCGGGTGTCGATGTAGATGTGCTTGAAGCGTACCATGTCCGGCGCGACGAAAGCAGTCTTGTTGGACTCGTAGAAATCGAGGATGTCGGCCTCGGCCGGCTGGCCGACCGTCTCGAACACGGCCTTCTTCTTCTGCATCACGTACTTCTGCTGCAACAGGGCTTTCTGCAGCTGGTCGGTGTACTCCTCCCAGCTGATGCCGGACTGCTGGACGAGGGACTTGAACTCCGCGTCCGTGAGGTCGCGGTTCAGGTTCAGGCTCTGGCCGCCGCTTTTCTTGGCCTGCTCCATGCGCGCGGCGAGCTCCGCCTGGCTGACCGCGATGCTCTCCTGGGCCGCGGCCTGCTTGACCAGGATTTCCCCGACGAGCAGGTCGAGCAGCTTTTTGCGGTCCTCGAGGGAGAGCGTGCTCTTCGAGCGCTCCTCCAGCATTTCCACCTTCTGGCGGAACTGCTTGGCGGTGATCGCTTCCAGGCGGACGAGCTTTACGGTGGCCACCGGCTTGTCGATCACGTCGGCAGCCAGCAGGCCCACCGCAAGCAGGAGCAGCACCGTCACTATTGCATTGCGCTTCATCACCATCCCAACATACCGGTCGAGGAATTCACTGTCAAGTATAGCATCAGACGGCGGAGAATTCCGAATAACCGATCTTTTCCTTCAGCTTCTTGACCCCGGGAAGTTTCTGGTCCAGCCGCAGCCCCTTGTGCAGGTACTGCAGCGCCAGCTCCTTCTGGCCGAGGGTGCAGTAGATCTCGGCGATCTTTTTATTGAAGAAGGCGTTGTCCTTGCGGGAAAAATTGAAGCGGATGAGGTCCTTGATGTGCTTGATCGACACCTGCGGGGCCAGGCAAGTGGTCATTTTGAAACAGGTGATCGAACGCAGGCGGTCGATCACCTCTTCCATAAAGTGGTGGAAGTAGGGTTTCTTGAACTCCAGCAGGCAGAGGGACTTGTACAGCTCGCAGGCCCTGATGTACTCCGCCTTCTTCTCCAGGGCTTCCGCCATAAGGAAAAGGCAGTCCATGTAGTCCTCGTGCCCGAGGTAATGCTCGAGGGAGAAATCCTCGTACCGGTTGGACAGCTCCTCATGCAGCTGCAGGGCGGCTTCCGGCTCGGAGTTCAGCAGGTCGTAGAAGATCAGCTTGGACTGGCTGACCAGGTCGTCCTTCTTGCTCTTCAGGAACTCGCGGTAGTTGAAACGGACCCTGCTGGAGTAGCGGATGAACTCCCGGTCGTAGTCGCTGCGCCGCAGCGGGTTGCTCAGGGTTTCATAGGCATCCAGAAGAACCCGAATCAGGTCTTCGGAGCTCTTGTGATTCGAGGATTTCAGATCGGGGTGAAGCTCTTTCGCCTTTTTTCGGAAGGAACTCTTGATTTCGGCCGGACTGCAGGTTGGTTCTACACCCAATATCTCGTAGTAGTTTATCAATTCAGCCCACCCGCGGAGGCGTTTTCAGAATAGTACCTTAAGCTGATACTATTGTCAAGGAAAAATCCCCCGCCGCGGCGCTGCCGGCAGGCGGTTGTCCCGGACTTCGTACTTGTGTTAGGCTTCCGTATGTTCGGATTCCTGATAATAAAGGCCTTTTTCGACATGTGGGATAATCTGATCAGGATTGTCATCTTGAATCTGGGGTTCATCCTCCTGATGGCGATCCTCGTCTACTTCCCCTACCTTTTCAAGAACTCCCCTGCCCTTTTCTTCACCTGCCTGGGCCTGGGGCTGGTGCTGCTTTTTGTATTCACTGGCGTCGTGAGCTGGATGATGTCTCGGATCGCCGACTACACGAAGCCGGAAATCAGCGAGCTCATTGGGGTTCTGAAGGCCACCTGGCCGACTAGCCTTCTTTTCGCGGGGCTGAATCTGCTGCTGGTTTTTCTGCTGAGCGTGGCCTTCCCCGTGTACGGCCAGATCAAGTCCTTCGTGGGGCCCCTGGCCTCCTCGTTCCTGTTCTGGGTGCTGGTCTTCTGGGCGCTCGCCTCCCAGTACTACTTCCCGATACAGTCCAGGCTGGACCGCAAGTTCTTCAAGATGCTGAAAAAAATGTTCCTCCTGTTCCTGGACAACCCCCTATTCACCCTCGGGCTTTTCCTGGGCAGCCTGCTGGTCTTCGCGCTCTCGGCCTTCACCGCCTTCCTGCTGCCGGGCATCGCCACGATCCTGCTCTGGCAGAACGACGCGCTGAAGCTCAGGCTCTACAAGTACGACCATCTGGAGAAGCACCCCGAAGAGCGCCGGCGCATACCCTGGGACGCCCTTCTGGTGGAGGATCGGGAGCGGGTGGGAAAGCGCACGCTGAAAGGCATGATCTTTCCCTGGAAGGAATGAGGCTACTTGACTTGCAGGCGCTTGCCGATCGCCTCGGCCTCCTGCGGACTGGCCAGGATTGAAGAGTTCTTGATGAGCATGCCTTCCTTTTCCATGCTTTTCATGAGTCTCGACAAGGCTTTCGGGGAACCGAAGGCCGCCTTGGTTACGAACGCAAAGCTGCGCTTGCCGGAAACCATTCCCGCGGAGCCCAGGAACTGAGTCACTTTGTCCGGCAGCTTCCCGCCGAACCCCGGCAGGGGCTCGCAACCGATAGCCAGGTACTGGTACATGGTCAGCTTGACGTTCACGTCCCGGTCCCCGTCGATGATGTCGACTTGGTGACCCTGCTGCCCGATTCCCTGGGAAAGCGACTTGGCCAGTGCCAGGGTGCGCTGCCTGGAGGAGCTGGAGAAAAAAACGATCGCCGCTCTCATCGATTCCTCCGCGTTTCCGATGAATGAGTATACGGGCGCGGCTTCCGCCGCGTCAATACAAGAATGAACCGAAGCCGTTCCTCCCTGCTGGCCTCCTTGATCGCGATCGTGCTGGCCGGTTGCCGGCCCGTTGCCATCCGCGAGCTCGCCGCACCGACGGTTCTGGAGGCTCCTGCCTCCGCTCTGCCCGGCGCCTTCTCCCTGTCCGGCGACCCCGCGGCCCCCTACCTGCTCTACACCGACCGCGAGTCCAGAGCCCTGGTCCTTACCGCCGCGGACGGCTCCTCCCCGCCCGCCTACCTGGACCGTATCACCGAGCTCCCCGAGCAGGACCCCCTCCTGGGGGCGCACCTACTGTTCGCCGACGGCGACGATATCCACCTGCTGTATCTGGACAGACAGTCGGAAGACAGCCGCCTGCTTAAATATTTGAAAAGGTCGGGCAAGTCGGGAACCTCCTGGATCGACGTGCTGCCTGTCAGCGGCAAGCCGCTGGCGGCCTTCCTGTCGGGCAATGGGAGCCTGGACCTGTTCGTGGAAAGGGACCGGGCGCTGTTCCGGGAAAGTCCGCAGCGGGATAGCGAGCTGGTCCGTTCTCCCTTCTCCTCGGCCGGCCGTGTGTCACGAATCGCAGCGGAGGGATTCCAGGGCTTCACGGTTTTCGATGCGCTCTCGCACCGGCTGCTCCTTTTGCGGATTCGCGGGAACGGGATCGAACAGCTCGCCATCGCCCGTTTCGGGGAGGCGCATGACAGCTTGCTGGCCCCGGATGGCCGGCTCCAGACCGTGGTCTACGACCCGCGCAGCTTCCGGATCCTCCTGTACAGGACCAAGGATCCCGCCTCCGGGTTCGACATTCAGCCGGTGACCCTCAGCCGCGGCACCAGCTCGCTGGCCCTGGTCCGCCTCTCCGATGGCCTCGGTTTTCTTTATAACGAGACGGCTGCGCGGCGCGAACGGCGCTACCTGATCTCGATGCTTCACCCTTCGTCCGGTGACCGGTATCAAAAGACGGTCCTGTACCGCTCGGCGCGGCCGATCGCCTCGTTGCACGCAGCTCAGGCGCGCGATGTGCTTTACGTAGCTTTCCTCGAGGACAACCTGCGGGTGTTGCGGGTGGACTTCAACGCGCTGATCACGAAGTGAGCTAGCGCACCGCAAGAGCGGGGTGCTAACCCGGCTATTGCCGGCCTATCGCTGCAGGCTGGTGGGAGCTTCGCCGGCGGGTGCCGCCGTTTCACTTTCGGCTTCCTGAGGCACCGGCGGTTGGGCCTTCTCCACCCACCAGTCCGTGGATTCGCTTTGCCGCAGCCGTTCGACCCGTGCCCTGGCCTCCAGGTTCGAGGATTCGGGAGTGCGGTTCACCCACGCCAAGGCGAAGGCCCCGAACAGGAACAAGGCCCCTAATATCGAGGTGAAACGGGTGAGCACGTTCCCGGAACGCGACCCCAGCGGCGTGGTGCCCGCCCCTCCGAACATGCCCGCGATGCCCTCGCCCTGGTCGTCCTGGAGCAGGATCACCAGCATCAAGATCAGCGAGACGATCACGAACAACACCAGCAGAATGATGCTGACCAACCCCATGGCTTATTTCCCCCTGTCGAATTGCACGATCGGGACGAAGCTCTCGGCGGCCAGCGACGCCCCGCCCACCAGGAAGCCGTCGATATTCTCCCTGGCCATCAGCTCCGCCGCGTTGGCCGGCTTCACCGACCCGCCGTATTGGATAATCAGTTCCTCCGCCGCCCGCTTCCCGAAACGCGCGGCCACCAGAGAGCGGAGGTGGCGATGCACCTCATCCGCGTCCGCCGGCGTGGCTGTCTTGCCGGTGCCGATGGCCCAGACCGGCTCGTAGGCCACGGTGATCCGGGCGAGATCCGCCTCGCCGACGCCGTCCAGCCCGCCGGCAAGCTGTTTTTCCACGACTTTCCGCGTGACCCCGCCGTCCCGCTCCTCCTGGTTCTCGCCGACGCAGAGGATCACCTCCAGGCCGTGCCGCAGCGCCAAGCGCAGCTTGCGGTTGATCAGCTCGTCCCATTCCTTGTAGGTATGCCGCCGCTCGGAATGCCCCAGGATCACCGCCTGCACGCCAAGATCCCTGAGCATGAGGGCGGAGACCTCGCCCGTGTGAGCGCCCTGCTCCTCAGGACCCATGTTCTGGGCCCCCAGCAGGATGCCGCTGCCCGCGAGCCTGGTGCCGACCGCGGCCAGGGCGGTGAAGGCAGGAGCGACCATCAGCTTCCGGCCCTTCTCCCCCGCCAGCGCCTTGACCAGGGCGTCGGCCAGAGCGACGGCTTCGCTCACCGTCTTGTGCATTTTCCAGTTGCCGGCGAAGTACTTTGTTCTCATTGATCGGCCAGCGCCACGATCCCCGGCAAATCCTTGCCCTCCAGCAGCTCCAGCGAGGCGCCGCCGCCCGTGGAAACGTGGCTGATCTTGTCGGCCAGACCGAACTTCTGGACCGCGGCGACGGAGTCCCCCCCCCCTACCACGGTCGTGCCTTTGCAGGCGGCTACCATCTTCGCCACTTCCAGCGTGCCCTTGGCGAACTCCGGGAACTCGAATACGCCCAGGGGTCCGTTCCAGACCACGGTCCCGGCGGCGGCGATTGCTTCCCGGTAGCTGGCCAGGGTCTTATCGCCGATGTCCATTCCTATCCGGTCCGCGGGGATGGCGGTGCCGGCCACATACTCGGCCTTGGCGGCTTCGTTGAACTCCGCGGCGACCTTGTGGTCCAGGGGCAGGAGGACCTTCACCTTCTGCTCCCCGGCCTTCTTCAGCAACGAACGGGCGGTGTCCAGGAAGTCCTCTTCGACCAGCGATTTGCCCACGGCGATGCCCTGGACTTTCAGGAAGGTGTAGGCCATGCCGCCGCCGATGATCAGGCTGGAGACCCGGGGAAGCAGCGACTCGAGCACCGCGATCTTCGTGGATACCTTGGCCCCGCCGATGATCGCCACGAAGGGTTTCTGCGGATTTTCGAAAACGCCCCCGAGAAACTTGATCTCCTTCTCCATCAGTAACCCGGCCACGGCCGGCAGGTGGTGGGCCACCCCTTCCGTGGAGGCGTGTGCGCGATGCGCGGAACCGAAGGCGTCGTTGACGTAGATGTCCCCCAGGCGGGCGAGCCTGGCGGCGAACTCAGGCGAGTTTTCCGTTTCGGCCTTGTGGAAGCGCACGTTCTCGAGCAGCAGGACCTCGCCTTCGCGCAGGGCCGCGGCCTGCGCCTCCACCGCCTCGCCAACGCAGTCGGGGGCCATCGTCACCGGCCTGGCCAGCAACTCGGCCAGCCTCTGAGCCACGGGCTTCAGGCTGTACTCCGGCTCCGGCTTGTCCTTCGGTCTGCCCAGGTGGCTCATCAGGATAAGGCGGGAACCCTTCTGCTGGAGGATGTAGCGCAACGTCGGCAATGACTCCCGTATCCGGGTGTCGTCGCTGATCTTGCCGCCTTTGAGCGGCACGTTAAAATCCACACGGCAAAGAACCCTCTTGCCCTTCAGGTCCACCTCGCGCACGGTCTTCTTGGCCAATGGGAACACCCCTTGTAGCCGTGACTATACGGGAAAGCGCTTCGATCTGTCAATCCGGCCGCTCTACAGGCCTAGGAGCCTGTAGAGCCTGCGCAGAAGCCCTTGGGGCGCCTCCGCCGGCTCCGCCGCCGCCGGAGCGGCCGCGGCCTGCGGGAACACGACCTCGTCGCTCGGGTTGGTCAGGTCGAAAAAGCTCCTGCGGGCCAGCGTCCCCTCGCTCACCCGCTCGTCCGGGCGGGCCACCTGGAAATCCCCCACGATGTCCCTCTCCTCGATAACCAGGCCTACCCCGTCGTTCCTGAGCCGGACCTTCCCCCTCTTGACCACGACCAGCCTGTCTTCCGCCTTAATCCCGTCCAGCATTCCCAGGTCGATGACCCCCGTGTCGAACTCCCGGGTGACCAGGCGGCCCCACGCGGGCAAGGCGGCATGCAGTTGCGCCGTGAGCAGGAGCACGCACTCCTGGATCCGGTCGTTGCCGGTGCGGAAGGCCCGGTAGGCGGCCACCCGCGTGCCCGTGCGGGCGAGGTACTGCTCCAACTCGGCCGAAAAGCTGCGTTCCGATTCCTCGAACCGCAGGATCACGAAATAGTCGGCTCCCAGGCCGCGCGCCTGACGGAAGGCCTCCTCGAACCCGACCGCCAGCGGCTCGGCTTCCGGGATCACGACAGTGTCGAAGCGGCGCAGCTGGTCCTTGAGGTACTCGACGAGGTGCGGGCCGGCGAAGGGATGCAGCTCCCGGATCGCCCGGGGGACGCAGAACACGGCCACGGTGTAGCTCCTGCGCTCCAGGTCGTACTGGGCGAGCCCCCATTTAGCGGCCACGGTGTCCAGCAGCTGGCTGTCCACGATTTCGATGCCATCCTTGACGGTTGTATCCTGGAAACCCAGCCGGCGCAGCACCTCCAGCTCCTGGCGGTACTTGGCCGGGTATCCCAGCAGGCGGTAAACCCCCGCGTAGGCGAGCCTGCCTTCCCGGGACTCCGGGTCCAGGCGCAGGCAGCGGCGGTATTCGTTAAGCGCCTTCTCCAGCATGTTGCGCTCTTCGAAGCGCCTCCCCCGCTCCAGGTGCGGCAACGCCAGCTTACGGCGCGCCTCGTCCTTGATCTCCAGCTTGCGCAGCGCCAGGTTCTCCAGCGCCAGGCTCAACAGCTCGTCCTCGGCAGCCAGCCGGGCGGCGGCGGCGAGTGCGGCCAGGGCCTGGTCCAGCTCCCCGGCCCGCTCCTGGGCCAGGCCCAGAAGATACCAGGCCAGGGGGTTGTCCCGTTGCTTCGCCAGCAGGTCGCGCATGGCGCTCACCGCCTCGGCGGCCCGCCCCTGGGTCAGGAAAACCTGGGCCAGCAGCAGGCTGGCGCCGACGAAGTCGGGCCGTACGGCCAGGGCCGCCTGCAGGTGGCTCTCCGCCCGCTGCGCTTCGCCCTGCTGCAGCGCGAAGCGCGCCGCCGCGTAGCGTACCCCTGGGTCGTCGGCGTGGAAGCGCAAAGCCAGCTCCAAATACCTCTGCGCCTCGCCGCTGTCGCCTGCCGAGTCGTTGAGCACGGCCAGGGCCAGCAGGGCCTGCTGGCTGTCGGGCCGGATGCGGAGGGTCTCCAGGTATTTCAGGGCGGCGTTTCTCTTATTGCCGGAAGCGATGTCCAGCTCGGCCAGCGCGAACTGCGCGTCCAGGTTGTTCCTCTCCCTGGCCAGCACCGAATTGAACAACGCGCGGGCCTTGTCCAGCTCGCTCAAGCCTATCCGGATCCTTCCCTCCAGCACCGCCAGCTCGAGGTTCGCCTGGTCGTACCGTCTGGCGCGCAGCGCGTGCTGCAGCGCCTCCTCGTATTCCTCGAGGCGGAAGAAGGACTCTGCCAGCCCGGCCAGCGGCTGTGCGTAATCCGGGTTCGTCGCGAGGGCAGTGCGGTACTGCTCGATGGCGCCAAGGAAATCGCCGCCGAGCTGTTTTTCCCTGCCCTGGAAGTAGAGGCTGCGCGCCCCGTTTCCCTGCGCCGCCAGCGCTGTGGTGCACAGGATCCAGAGCAGCGCTGCGGCTGCCGAAGACGGTCTGCTCATAGCTCGATCCCTTTTTCGCGGAGGCGCTCCAGCAGGCGCTCCTGGGCTCGCATCATGTCCGAATCGCCTTCCTCGGGGTGATCCAGGCCCTGCAGATGCAGCATCCCATGGATCAGCAGCCTCTTCAACTCCGTCTGCCGCGACTCGCCCTCCCGTTCGGCGTTACGCGCGAGTGAGTCCAGCGAAATCACGATATCCCCCGCGACCTGGAGGCGCGCGGGGCTGGACAGTCCCGGACGGCTCCCGGCCTCCGGTTGCTGCGGGAAGGAGAGCACGTCAGTAGGCTCCGCGCGGCCGCGATACCTTCTGTTGAGCTCCCGGATGAACTCATCCGTGCACAGCAGGATCGAGACTTCCCAATCCTCGATCCCCAATTCCCCCAGGACCGCCCCCGCGAAATCCCTGCAGGCGTCCAGCCACGGGGGTGCCGGCAGGCCTTCGAGACGGATGTCGATTTCGTTCACCGGACGGCCTCTTTGCTCTTCGGGTACTCGATCCTGGAATGGAAGTACCCCGCGAGGACCTGCGCGAAGCTGCGCCGTACGATCTCCAGGTCGCCTAGGCTGAGGGCGCACTCACCCAGCTCGCCGGAGTTGAACTTGTCCATGATCAGGCCCCAGACGAACTTGTCCAGCTTGGCAATGGTCGGCTTGCGCAGCGTCCGGGAGGCGGCCTCCGCGGCGTCGGCCAGCATCACCACGGCGGCTTCTCTGGTCCTGGGGCGCTCGCCGGGGTAGGAGTACTCCTCGGCGGGGATGTCGCGCGCTTCCTCGTTCTCCAGGGCCCGGTGGTAGAAGTATTTGATGACGCCCCGGCCATGGTGCTGGGCGATGATGTCGTGCACTTCCGCAGGCAGGTCCAGCTCCCGGGCCTTCTCGATGCCCAGCTTCACGTGCGCCCGGATCACGGCGGCGGAGAGGCTGGGTTTCAGGTCGTCGTGCTTGTTGTAGGTGTGCTGGTTCTCGATGAAATACTCGGACTGCTGGATTTTGCCGATGTCGTGGTAGTAGGCCCCGACCCTGGCCAGCAGGGCATTGGCGCCCATGGCGCTACAGGCCGATTCCGCCAGGTTGGCTACGCTGATGGAATGGCTATAGGTGCCCTGGGCCTGGGAAAGCATGCGCTTCATGATCGGCGCATTCAGGTCGGACAGCTCGATGAGGCGGAAGCGACTGGCCGCGTTCAACAGGTGCTCGAACAGCGGCAGCAGCCCCAGCGTGGCCAGGCTGCCTAGAAAGGCGTTGATGATCCCCCACCCCAGCGCCGCGGGCAGCACCCTCGGGAAGTCGCCTTTCAGCAGGCCGGCGGCCAGCAGGGTGAGGCAGCTTGGCAGGGAAAGGCCGACCCCCGCCCGGATCAGGTCGATGCGGCGCTCGACCCGCGTGACGACCGCTGCGGCGGCCATCCCGGTGACGAGGGCGAAAAAGAAGGAATACAGATCCAGGCCGAGGATGGGCAGCAGGAGCAGCGAGGCCGCAAGCGAGAACACGTACGCGATCTGGGTACTCGTCAACAGAGCCACGAGCATGGAGAGGGCGGAGGTCGGCAGGAACACGGCCAGCGGCAGTACGCCGGGGGCTTCCAGCAGGTTGTAGAAGACGGCCGCCGTGGCCAGGTAACTCAGGGTGATCCCCGCCAGAAAAAGCATCTGGCCGCGCTTCAGGGCGGGGCGCAGCACACCGAGCAGAAAGGGGCAGAAGGCGAAGAGGATCAGCACGTACAGGGCGTTGCCCGCGACGCTGCTGATGCTAACGCTGGTGGAGTATTCGCTCAGGGCCCGGATCTGCAGGGCCGCCTCCTCGGTGACCAGGTCGCCTTTGCGGATGATGACCTGGTCGCGGGAGAGCTTGGCCAGCACGGGGTCCACCTGCTCCACCGCCTTGGCCTTGGCCTTCAGCGTCTCGCCCAGGTCCAGGAACCCGTTCTCCGCGCTGAAGGCCTCCACCAGGCGCGCGGCCAGCCGGGCTTGCTCCTGGTCGAAGTCCTTCAGGCCCGCCAGCGTCCAGGCCCGGAGGCGGGGGCGGGTGAGCAGGTCTTCGACCAGCGCCGGCTGTTTCTCCAGACGTCCCTCCCGCCAGCACCAGAGCTCGATGGAGCCCGCGGAAAGCAGCCCGGAATCCGGGTCGGGAAGGCGCAGCAGGCCGGCGCGGTAAGCCGCGGTCAGCAACTCCCGCGCTCTTTCCAGCAGGCCCGCGGGCTGGGCGCGCATACTCGCCAACTCCTGCCTCTGCAGGACCCCGGGAAACGAAAGTTGCAGCTTCAGAAAGACGGTGTCCGTGGCTTCCCCGCTGGACACCAGACGTTTGAGGGTCCGGCTGAACTCCTCGAACTGCCTGAGCTTGCTTTCCCCGATTTCCTCGTTGATGCGGAAGATCGGCGCGACGAGCTTCTCCACCGCCTCCTGCCGCAGGCGTGTGGCCTCCGCGTCCGTATAGAACACGTCCCGTTCCACGGTGAGCTCCCGGGCGGCCACGCTGCCCACCTCGTAGCTCGAAGGGGAAACAAGCTGGAAAAGGGACTTGAACTCCCCGGAAACCAGCACGATAGCCAGGGTACCCGCTAGGCTGGCCAGCAGGATGCCGGTGACCCGGGGGGGCAGCCGGCCCTGCCGGCGCAGAAAGGCGGCCAGCCAGCGCTTAGGCCTGTTCATGATCCTGGTAAGCGTGAACGATCTTGCGCACCAACGGGTGACGCACCACGTCCTCCTCCCCCAGAAAAACGAACTCGATTTCCTGGATATTCTCCAATACCCGGATGACGTTCAACAGCCCCGAGTTTTGCTTCTTGGGCAGGTCTATCTGCGTGATGTCGCCGGTCACGACGGTTTTGGAGCCTTCGCCGATGCGAGTGAGGAACATCTTCATCTGTTCCTTTGTCGTGTTCTGGGCCTCGTCGAGAATAATGAAGCAATCCGAAAGAGTCCGCCCGCGCATATAGGCCAGCGGCGCAATCTCCAGGGTCCTGTTTTCCTCCATCCGGCGGATGGTCTCCAAGGAAACCAGGGATTCCATGGCGTCGTACAGCGGCCTCAGGTAGGGGCTGATCTTCTGCTCCAGGTCCCCCGGCAGGAAACCCAGGTTCTCCCCGGCCTCGACGACCGGCCGGGTCAGGATGAGCTTGCGCCTGCTGCGGCCCAGCACCGCTTTCAGGGCCAGGGCCACGGCCAGGTAGGTCTTGCCCGTGCCCGCCGGGCCGATGCCGAATACCAGATCGTGCTTCTCGATGGCTCGCAGGTAGAGCGCCTGGTTGTGGCTGCGGGGGAAGGTTTTGCCCAGGCCGTTGGGCACGACCACCGCGGTATCCTTCAGGATGTTCACGCTTTCGGACCGCCCGGTCTGCAGCGAGAGGTGGACGGCCCGGATCAGGTCTGGATTCGGCGCATTCCCCAGGCGGATATGCTCCTCCAGCTGGGCCAGCAGCTCTTCGAGCTGTTTCCCGACGGACTGGCTGGCTGCGTCGATGAAGATCTGGTTGCCCTGCAGGTATATGCGTATGCCCAGCAGATCCTCGAAGACCGAAAGGTTGCCGTCGTTGGCCCCGAAGAGATACCGTATGCTCTCGGGGTCCCTGAGCGTGACGGCAAGGTGCTTCGGCATAATCCTCCGTTTGCCCTGAAAATCTACTCCTTCGCCCAAGAATGCGTCAATCCCGGATGAAGAACCCGTCCTTGTCTCCGGTCAGATTGCTGCGGATCTCTGGAATGGGAATCCACTGCAGCAGAATGGAGAAGGTGTCTGCCCAGGTGTACGTCGGCTTCCCCGCAACGGTTTCCAGCTGCGGTTTTCCCTCGTAGCGGAGTGTCAGGTCCCAATCGTGCATGTGGTGAACCATATCCACAACGATATTCTTGAGCTTGAAGGCAGAATCTTTGCGATCCTGGATGTCAAAAAAATTGAACGACTTAAGAAGATCGGTTAAAGGGTTCAACCAAATCGTGGTCATTCCCGGGAAATATCTATAGGTTCGGTTATTGTAGGAGTTCGTGGTCAAGGACAATTCGAGAAATTTGTATAAAAAATATTTCAGGTTAAACGAAAATGTTAGGTTATTATCATAGAAACCAGCGGTATTTGGGTATAAATTCATATTCCAGAAGCTGTTGATCGCGACTTCCAGTCGTGACCGGTTTTTCCAGAAATACAGACTTTTCTGCGCCAGTTTGTAGGCTGCGCTGATCGAGGCAGGCTCGATCTCACCGCCGTAAAGCTGCTGAGCCGTAAAGGCGGACGAGAACCCTCCCCATATAAACGAAGTGACGCTGCGGGTCCACTGCCCAGCCATCAGGTCCGCCTGCAGCTCCTCGCTCAGCCGAATGTTCGCGGTGGGCTGGAAGATCTCCTGAAGCGTCAGGTTCCATCGCCGGTCGCTTTCGCGGAACACCGAGGTAATCGTGGTTCGCAGTAGCCAGATGGACGCGTCCAGCCTGGTTGTCAGGCTGGGGTCCAGGGGCGGCAGTTGTGCGGTTACGCTCAGGCTGTTGAGCTGTTGCCCGGGCTGCCAGCCGAAAAAGGCCTCAGCCTGGTGCTGAGTGACGGTTTCAGGCTCCCATTTCATGGGGGGCACCCAATATACCGGATCGCCGAACGTAGAAGCGGGCTCATCGAGCGTGTAGCGGAGCAGCTGCAGGTTCAGCGAATACGAGAGCTTCGAAGCGCGCAGCCGTGGGTCGTCATAGAAGGGCGAGAAGCTAAAAGCGAGCAGGTTCTTGACCTGCATCTGGGAGTACCGGTAGTCGCCGAACACCAGTTTCTCCCAGTTGATGTCGTCTTCGTAGGACTGGCGGAACTTGGTGCGGTAGCTTCCGGACAGCCCGAGGCTGCCGTTTAAGGCGAACAGGCTTTCGTATACCTTCAATGCCCAGTCCAGGCTGCTCGTCCCGGAGGACTCCAGGCTCGTGTAATCCAGGTCGTAGATAACCTGGGAGGGGTCGCTCCAGGCTTCCGTGTTGAAGCTCTGCTCGACCGCCACCGCCGGGCGGGCCTGGTAGGACAGCGTGAAGGAGACCGGAGTCCGCGCAGGCAGCTCCGGTAGGTCGTCCCTGGGCGGAGGCCGTCGCAGCCCGGCAGAGCTCTGTGTGCCTTCGACTTCGGCGTTCGACTCCGGCGCCTGCGCGGCGTTGGAGCCGCCGGGAGGCCGAAGGTCGCGGAGCGCCGGCCGCTCGTCCGCGCGCAGAGCCTTCGGGGAAAAGGCCCCCGTCGCCGGCAGGGACAACAGCTCCCCGGATATCAACAGGGCGGCGTTCGGCAGCTTCAGGCTCACGGGGTAGTAGAAATACGCTGTCGGGTCGGCCAAGTCCTCGGGCACGGGCGTGGGCAGCTTGCTCTGCCAGTACAGGTTGGCGTTCAGGTAGGGCACTGAAACCTTGGAAACGTATCGCCCGAGATTCAGCTTCGGGAACTCCGCCTGGGTGGCAAGCTCCCAACTCAGGCCGCGCTTCTCCCCTTCGGTGGTCTGGGTTTGCGCCGCATCCATGCCCAGCAGCTTGGTCAACGCGGTTTCCTCGGAACGGTTGTAGAAATCCCTGGCGAAAAAAGGGTCCGAGTAATACTCGAACTTGCCGGAAAGTCTCCCCCCCGCGCCGGCCAGGTTCCACTTCCCGTCCAGGCCGTAGCGGAACGGAACCTCCAGGCCGAAAAGCCAGGCCTTGTTCCAGACCGCGTGGTAGGTGCCGGCCTCTTCCACCCAGGGCGTGTAAAAACCGTCGCCAGAGAGGTAGATGTTGCGGGTAGCGCCGAGCCCCGAGCGGAAGGACACCGCGGGGGAAAAATCGCCGCTTATGCCGGCGAAGACGCCTAGTCTGGAATAGAAATCGAGGAACACCTTCAGGAAGCGGTTGTCGGTGACCGGGACCTGCTCGCCCTCCGGCTGGCGCAGAAACAGGCCTTGGATCTCCCGACGGTACTGCTGGCCCTGCTGCTCGGTGGCCGCCAGCACGGATACCGCGCTGGGAGTGCGCGCCTTCTGCCCGAGCAGGTAGGTCGTGGTCTGCAGGAAGTTGCCCTCCCGCTCCCGGTAGCCGATGGCCGGGTGGAAGAAGAACTCGTCGCCGGGGCGGAAGAAAAACGGCAAGTAGAGCACCGGCACCCGCCCGATGTACAGCACCGCGTTGGCGATGGCCCATTCCCCGGGCGCCAAGACCCAGATCTTGCGCGCCTTGATGTGATAGTGCGGGTCAGTGGGCAGGTCGCAGCTGGTGATGATCCCCCGGTCCAGCACCACGGAGTTGCCGCGCAGCTTGGCGATCGAGTCCGCCTCGAAGCGGAAGCGCACCTTCTTGCCGGCCACGTCGCGGTCCCCCTCCATCCCGCCGCCGAAGAAGACCCCTTCCCAGGATTCCACGTCAAAGGTGAGCCGCTCCCCGTGGAACACCTCCTCCTGCTGCCCGCGCTTGAAGGTGTACTCCAGGCCGCCCTCGGCGGTGAGCAGGCTCGCGGACTGGTTGAGCAGCACCTTTTGGGCCCGGATGCGGTGCACGACGTCCTTTTCCCGCAGCTCGACGAGCACGTCCCCCTGCAGCAGGACGTTGTTCTCGTCCAGCGGCTCGATGGTGAAATACTCCGTGGAACGTGCCGACTTGATCTCCAGGATCCGCTTCGGGGTCTGCGCAGCCCCGCTTGCCGCCGGCTCCAGATGGAAGTGGGCGTAGAGCCGCTCTCGCAGGTCCCGGCTGGAACCCGTATCGCTTAAACCCAGCTCCCGGCACCAGGCGACCAGTTCGTAATAGCCGGCCGTGTCGATGTCCGCTCCCAGCGTAGCCCGCACGAGGTCCTCGCGCTCCGCGGGCGGTTCCTGCACTGGCGCCTGCTCTGCGGCGGCGGGACCAGCCAGGAGTAGCAGCATCGTCAGGAGCACCATGAGAATTCGCACCTATGCTCCCCCGGCCGCCAGGACTTCGCGCAGGTAAGCCGCGGTATGGGAGCGCGTCACCTTGGCCACTGCTTCCGGTGTCCCTTCCGCGACCAGCTCCCCGCCGGCATCTCCGCCCTCGGGCCCCAGGTCGATGAGGTGATCGGCCTGCTTGACCACGTCCAGGTTGTGCTCGATCAGAGCCACCGTGTTGCCCTGGTCCACCAGTCGATGCAGCACCTCCAGCAGCTTCTTCACGTCGGCGAAGTGCAGCCCCGTGGTCGGCTCATCCAGGATATAAAAGGTCCTCCCCGTGCTTCGCCGGGCCAGCTCCAGCGAGAGCTTGACCCGCTGGGCCTCTCCCCCGGAGAGGGTGAGCGCCGACTGCCCGAGCTGCACGTACCCCAGACCCACTTCCTGCAGAATCTTCAGCTTGTGAGCCAGAGCCGGCAGGCGGCGGAAGAACTCGTACGCCTCGTCCACGGTCAGGTCGAGGACCTCGTGGATGTTCTTGCCCTTGTAACGCACCTCCAGGGTTTCCCGGTTGAAGCGCCGCCCCTGGCACACGTCGCAGGTGACGTAGACGTCGGGCAGGAAATGCATCTCGATCTTGATCGTCCCCGCCCCCTGGCAGTGCTCGCAGCGGCCGCTCTTCACGTTGAAGGAGAAGCGCCCGGGCCGATAGCCCTTGGCCTTGGCCTCCGGCAGCGAGGCGAACAGCAGCCGGATAGGGGTGAATAAGCCCACGTAGGTGGCGGGGTTGGAGCGCGGGGTCCGGCCGATCGGGGACTGGTCGATGTTGATGACCTTGTCGATCTCCTCCACGCCCTCTACCGCCGTGTATCTGCCTTCCGGGAGGCGGCTGCGGTTGACCCGGTTGGAGAGCACCGGAAAAAGCAGGTCGGTCAGCAGGCTGGATTTTCCGGAACCCGACACGCCGGTAATCACCGTGAGCACCCCCAGGGGAAAGGCCACGTCAATGTTCTTCAGATTGTGCTCCGCGGCGCCGCGGAGGTACAGCGACTTCCCGCTGCCCTCCCGCCGCGCCGGGCGGCCTGCGATTCTCTGCCTGCCGGACAGGAACTGCCCGGTGAGCGAACGCTCGTGCCGCAGGATCTCGGCGTAGCTTCCGGCGAAGATCACCTCCCCGCCGTGACGGCCGGCCCCCGGCCCGAGGTCCACGATATAATCGGCGGCCCGCAGGGTCTGCTCGTCGTGCTCCACAACGATGAGGGTGTTGCCCAGGTCGCGCAGCTCCTGGAGCGTGGTCAAGAGGCGCTGGTTGTCGCGCTGGTGCAGCCCGATGGTCGGCTCGTCCAGGATGTACAGCACCCCGACCAGGGAGGAACCGATCTGGGTGGCCAGGCGGATGCGCTGCGCCTCCCCCCCGGACAGGGTGGAGGCCCGGCGTTCCAGCGTCAGGTACTCCAGGCCGACGTTGGCCAGAAAAGCAAGCCGGGCCCTGATCTCCTTCAGGACCTGGGAGGCGATGGCCGCCTGGGTCGCAGGCAGCTGGAGCCCGGCGAAGAACTCCAGGCCGGAGCGCACGGAGCGGCTGGACAAGGCATGGATGTCCATCCCGGCGACGGTGACCGCCAGGCTCTCCGGCCTGAGCCGGCGGCCGCCGCAGACCGGGCACTCCCGCTGACGCATGAAACCCTCCAGCCACTTCTTCACCCCCTCGGAGGTGGTTTCCAGGTACCTGCGGCGCAGGTCGTTCAGTATGCCCCGGAACGAGGAGGTGTACTCGAAGCGCCCCGTCTGCTCGCGGTTCACGTACTTGACGTGGATCGCCTCCTTGGAGCCCGCCAGTAGGACCTTGTAGGTCTCCACCGCAAGCTCGGCGAGCGGGGTGTCCAGGGAGAAGCGGAACCGGCGGGCGACCGCCTCCAGGATGCTGCGGTGCCAGTTAGCCTTGGGGTTGTGCGTGAGGATGGCCCCCTGGTTGATCGAGCGAGACCGGTCCGGGATGACCAGCTCGGGATCGAACTCCAGCGTCACGCCCAGCCCGGAGCATTCGGGGCAGGCCCCGAAGGGGCTGTTGAACGAGAACAGGCGGGGCTGGAGCTCCGGCACGCTGACGCCGCAGGACGGGCAGGCGCCGGACTGGGAGAACAGCTCCTCCCGTTCGCTCTTGCCGTCCCGGGACAGCACGAGCAGCTGCCCGCCGCCCACCTCCAGGGCGGTTTCGAGGGAGTCGGCCAGACGCTTGGCGATCCCCGCGCCCAGGACCAGCCGGTCCACGACGATCTCCAGGCTGTGCTTGCGGGTCTTTTCCAGCTTTATCGGCTCGTCCAGCGAGAGGATCTCGCCGTCCACCCGCAGGCGCACGAAGCCGGCCCTGCGGGCGTCTTCGATGATCTTTTGGTGCTCCCCCTTCCTGCCGCGCACCACGGGGGCCAGCAGCCACACCCGGGAGTCTGCGGGCATGGCGAGCACCGCGTCGATGATCTGGTCCACGGATTGTTCCCGGATCTCGCGCCCGCAGCGCGGACAGTGCGGAATTCCGATGCGGGCATACAGCAGACGCAGGTAGTCGTAGATCTCGGTGACCGTTCCGACGGTGGAGCGGGGGTTGGAGTGCGTGCTCTTCTGCTCGATAGCGATGGCCGGGGACAGGCCGTCGATGTGATCCACGTCCGGCTTGTCGAGGCGCCCCAAAAATTGGCGGGCGTAGGAGGAGAGGGACTCCACGTAGCGCCGCTGCCCCTCGGCGAAAATCGTGTCGAAGGCGAGGGAGGACTTGCCGGAGCCGCTGATCCCGGAAATTACGATGAGCCGGTCGCGCGGCAGCTCCAGGTCGATGTTCTTGAGATTGTGTTCCCGGGCCCCCCGGATGACGATCCTGTCCACTATGGCGGCCGCTTCGGCTATTCGGAGGCCTGGGCCTTTTCCGCCGGCGGGACGAACTCGCGGCCGCGCCGCCCGCGGGGCTTCACGGAGGCGATGTAGGACACCAGCGGCAGGAAAAGGATCATCGCCACCGCGACCAGTTGCATCTGCCAGAAGGAGAAAAGCCTGATCACCATCAGCGGGTTCATAGATCGTTTCACCGCTCAAGGTCCATCATAGCGGCGGCGGCGCCTCCTGGCAAGGGCGCGCTTTCAGGCAATCCTCACCACGGTCTTGCCGAATCCGCCTTCCTCCGGCGAGGCGAAATAGTAGTCCTTCACCAGCCGGCTCTCTCGTAAATATCGGTGGATCCCCCTCTGGAGAATCCCCTCCCCCAGGCCGTGGATCACGCTGAACTCGGGGAGGCCGCGCACGACGGCATGGTCCAGCTGCCGCTCCAGCCGGCGCAGCGCCTCCTCCAGGCGCAGGCCCCGCAGATCAAGCTGGTGGCTGAACTCGCGGTCGGCCAGCTCCTCGCTCACCGCCGGGGCCGCGAGCCCCTGCTCCGCCTGCCGGGGAGCCGCGGCGAGCTCTGCCGGTGAAAAAGCCGCCCGCAGGCTGCCGGCGGCCACGATCCAAGTGCTCCCCTTCCCCCGCCGCAGGATGCGCCCGACCTTGCCGGTGGAGCGAACCAGCACCTCCATCCCCTCCCGCAGCTCCTCCGCCGGGCCCGGGGCCTGCGCTTCGGCCTGCAGCTCCGCTTCCTGCTCTTTGGCGAGGGACTCCAGACCGCGGAGGTAGTCCAGAGTCTGGCGCCGGCCCGCGGACTCCCCCTCCTGCCGCAGGCGGTGCAGCAGCTGCTCGTACTCCCGGCGGCTGTCCTGCAGGAAGCGCTTCAGTTCGGCCAGGCCCTGCTCGGCCAGCTCCCTCTCCCTCTGCCGCAGCCGCAGGTTGAGCAGCTCCGTTTGTCGTGTCCGTTCCGCAAGCTGCCTCTCCCGCTCCTCCTGCTCTCTCTCGGCGGCCGCCAGCTCCCGCTCCCTGCGGGCGAGGCGGTTGACCAGCTCGGCGGTCTCGCCGCGCTCCTGCTTCAGGTAGACGGAAGCCCGTTGGATCAGCGCCTCCGGGATGCCGTTGCGACGGGCGATCTCCAGCGCGTGGCTCTCCCCCGGGACCCCCATGAGGATCCGGTAGGTGGGCTGCAGGCTCGCCAGGTCGAACTCCACGGAGGCGTTGGCCACCCCCGCACGCGTATAGCCGTAGTTCTTGAGGATGCCGTGGTGGGTGGTGGCCAGACACAGGCAGCCCTTCTGGATGAAATGGTCCAGCAGGGACATGGCGATGGCCACGCCCTCCTCCGGATCGGTGCCCGCGCCCAGCTCGTCGAACAGCACCAGCGAGCGCCGGCCGGAACCGCGCAGGATCCGCGCGGCGTTGATCACGTGCGCCGAAAAAGTGGACAGAGACTGCTCGATGGACTGCTCGTCGCCGATGTCGGCCAGCACAGCGTCGAAGACGGCCAGGGCGCTGCCTTCGGCCGCGGGGATCTCCATACCGAACTGGTTCATCAGGGCCAGCAGACCGACCGTCTTGAGGGTGACCGTTTTGCCGCCGGTGTTCGGGCCGGTCACCACCAGCACCCGGGTGCCTCCTTCCAGCGCCAGGCTGATCGGCACGGCCGCCTTGCCCAGCAGGGGATGGCGGGCCTCCACCAGGTTGAGGCCTTCGCGGAGGGCCAGAGCGCGCGTGCAGCGATGGGCCAGCGCGTAGCCGGCGCGGGTGTACCAGGCGTCCAGCTCCGCCACGGCGGCGGATAGCGCCGCGACCTGGCCGCCGCGCGCGGTGACCGCGGCCCCCAGCTCCCGCAGCAGGCGGGTGAGCTCGCGGCGGTAGTTGCCCTCCTCGGTCGCGACCTGGTTGTTCTTCTCCACGATGTCCAGCGGCTCGAGGAACAGCGTGGAACCCGTGGCCGAGACGTCGTGGACGATGCCCTGGATCCTGCCCTTGAAATTGGACCTCAGGGGCAGCACCAGCCTCCCGTTCTTCTGCCCCGCCAGGTCGGACTGCCAGAAACCGCGGTAGTCCTGGTGGCTCAGGTATCCCTGGGCCAGGCGCTCGGCTTCCTTCTGCAACGCCCGGATCCTCTCCCGAATAGCCCGCAGGCTCGGGATATGATTCTCGCGCACGGCCCCGTCCCGGTCGATGCGGGAGAAGATCGCGCGGGAGAGTTCCCGCAGATCGGCGATGTCCGCGGCGATGGCCGCCAGGCCTTCCTCGCCGCCGGCCGCGATGTGGCGCTTCAGGCGCAGCGCGGAAACCAGGAAGCGCCCCAGGGCCGCCAGCTCCGCGGGCTCGAACAGCGCCCCCTCCTTATGGATCCGGGGCAGCAGCGGCCCGATATCGGGAAAATCAAGCGCCGGGAAGGGCTTTCCGGATTCCAGCACCCGGCGGAAAGCGGCGGCCAGCTCCTTGCGCCGCTCCACCTCCTCGACCTGGTCGCTGATGGGCTGGGCCTGAAGAAGCTCGCGCCCCTGCGCGCTGAAGCACAGCCCCGCGAGCTCCCGCTGGACCGCAGGGAAGTCGAGCAGCTCAGCCGCGTGCGCGTCCATGCAGCCCGCCGTAGAACAGTTCCAGGTCCTCCAGCATCCGCAGGTAGCTCTCGAACCGGTCCGGGTGGATGAGCCCGCCCTCGACGGCCTCCCGCACCGCGCAGCCGGGCTCCTCGCGGTGGCGGCAGGCCGCGTAGCCGCAGCGACCGGGCACCGCGGCGAACTCCCGGAAATAGCCGGCCAGCTCGTCGGGGCGGATCCCCGCCACCTCGTACTCCCGCACCCCCGGGGTGTCGATGACCCCGCCGCCGCCGGCCAGCGGGAACAGGCGGGCGAAGCTGGTCGTGTGCACGCCGCGGTCGTATTTTTCGGAAATGCCGGCCACTCTCTGAGCCAGCCCCGGCACGAGGAGGTTCAGCAGGCTGGACTTGCCCACGCCGGATTGGCCTGCGAACACGGCCGTCCGCCCGCCGATAAGGTCCCGGATCTCCCCGCAGCCCTGCCCGCTCACCGCGGAGCACTCAATGACCCGGTAGCCGGCCTCCCGATACGACCGCAGCCTGTCTTGCGTCTGGCCGTCCAGGCCCAGGTCGCATTTGTTCAGCGCCAGGACCGGCTCCAGGCCGCCCGCCTCCCCGCTGGCCAGCAGGCGGTCCGCGAAGCGCGGGCGGAAGGGCGGGGACTGCGCAGAGGCCACGACCAGCAGCAGCTCGGCATTGGCCGCCAGCACCTGCACGGATCTGCGCTTCTTGTTCCAGCGCTCGAGCGAGCTCGTCCGCTGGAGCCTGGCCAGGATCCAACCGGTGCCGGGGCACAAGGGGTCGGGCTGCAGTTCGACCCGATCCCCGGCGGCGATCGGGTTGTAGGCCTGCGGCTCGGAGCGCAGCACCTTGCCCTTGATCCGGCATTGGTAGAGGGCGTCCCCGTCGTCCACCGTGTAGATGTTGTTGATGCCGAACAGCACGCGGCCGCAAAGCGCCATCAGTCGGAGCCGAAGAGCCTGCGGAAGTCGTCCTTGGCCTTGGCGGGTTTTTCCCGCCCTGGCGTCCCCGGCCCGGGGTTCGAGTCCCGGAACTGGAAGAACTCGCAGAAGTTGGCCCGCTCCTTGTCCGCCACCGGGTCGCTGATGGTTTCCAGGCAATCCCCGTGCGCCCCCGCGCTGTAGAATCGGCAATTGCGGCAGATTTTCAGGTCTCGGCCGCAGGCGGCGCAGGTGGAGGAGCGATACACCCGCTCGCCCTCGGGAAGCTCCCGCCCGCAGAAGTGGCATGCCTTCATCAAGCTGTACTTTACAGGCATTGACCGCCCCTCGTCTATTCCGCTACGCTCTTGGCCATGTTGCTGCACGCGGCCTGCGGGGTCCCGGGCTGCCACCGCCCGGCCGCTTTCCTTCTGGAAACCTGCCTGGCTCACGCCGCCGACCCCCGGGGCTACGCGGGGCGGGTGACGGCCGCCTTGGCCCAGTCCGCGAAGCTGGCCGACCTCAACCTGGAGGGCCTGGAGGCGGAAGACCTGGACTTCCGCGGCAAGCGCCTTCACTGCCTCCTTCTTTCCCGGGCCCGACTGCGCGGGGCGCGCTTCGATGGCGCTCACATCCGCCTGCTGTACCTGGACTTCGCGGCCCTCGCGGACTGCAGCTTCGAAGGCTGCAAGGCGCACTGCCTGGTGCTGGGGGGTGCGGAGCTTGAGCGCTGCAGCTTCCGGGGAGCGGACCTGCTGCGCTGCAACTTCGCGGGAGTACGCTGCCGGGAATGCGTCTTCGACGGCTCGGACCTGTACGCCAGCCGCTTCACCTCGGCGCAAGTGGAACAGTGCAGCTTCCGGGACTGCAACCTGAAGCAGGTCCGCTTCGAGGGCTGCAGCCTGAGCGGGGTGGACTTCCACGCCTCCAACACGGAGGAGGCCTACTTCCAGTGAAGTTCTACAGCTACTACTCCGTGACCAACTTCTCCAACTGCTACCTGCTGGGGGGGGAGGCCGGGCGGGAGGCCCTGCTGGTCGACCCGGGAATTTTCGACGAGGGCCTGCTCGGGCTGATCGAGGGCAACGGCTGGTACGTGCGCCACGTGCTGCTCACCCACTCCCACCTGGCCCACGTGAACGGCCTCCGCACCCTGCGCAAGGTATACGAGGTTAAGCTGCACGCCCTGGACCCGGCCGCCCTGGAGTTTCCGGCGGAGCGCCTGGAGGAATCCGTCCCCCTGGAACTGAGCGGCTTTCCGGTCCAGGTGCTGGCCACGCCCGGGCACTCCACAGATTCCGCCTGCTTCCGCATCGGGAGGATGCTTTTCAGCGGCGACACCCTGTCGGCGGGCGCGATCGGCGAGACCGCCAGCGCCTTCGAGCGGTCCCTGCTCCTGGAGTCGATCCGCAGCTCGATCCTCACCCTGCCGGAGGGCGTGCTCCTTTTTCCGGGGCACGGCCCTCCCAGTACCCTGGAGCTGGAGAGGCGCTTCAATCCCTACCTGGCCGAGTGAGGCTCCAGGGTGCGCCAATACGCGGCGAACCGGCCCGGCAGCGGGGAGCGGAAAGTGACCGCCTCGGAGGAGCCGGGTAGCCTCAGGCGCAGGCGATAGGCGTGCAGCATCAGGGCTTCCCGCACCCGGCTGCCGTAGAGGGCATCCCCGACGATCGGGCAGCCCAGAGCGCTCAGGTGGACCCGCAGCTGGTGGGTCCTGCCGGTACGCGGCCTCAGGCTGAGCAGGCAATGGCCGGCCTTGCGCCGCAGGACCCTGTACAGGGTAACCGCCTGCTTCCCCTGGATCCCGCTCGCCAGGCTGCGGAAGCGCTTGCGGTGCCGTCGGTCTCGGGCCAGGCGGGATTCGATCCGACCGACCTGCGCCGGCGGCTCCCCCTGGACGATCGCGATGTACTGCTTTCCCACGCTGCGCAGCCGGAACTGGCGGGCGAGGAACTCCCGGCTTTCGATGGTCTTGGCGGTGATGATCACCCCGGAGGTGTCTTTGTCCAGGCGGTGGACGACCCCGGGCCTGACCGCCTCCAGAGGGAACTCGCCGCTCAGCCTGGCGCAGTGGTAGAGCAAAGCGTTCACCAGGGTTCCCGAAGGGTTTCCAGCGGCGGGGTGCACCACCATCCCCGCCGGCTTGTCCACGACCACTACCTGCGCGTCCTCGTAGATCACGGTGAGGGCAATGGGCTCGGGCAGCAGCTCGACCGTCGGGGCATCCCGGTACTCGACGCGTAGCAGGTCCCCTGGGGCGACCCGCCGGCTCAACTTGGCGGGCCGCCCGTTCAGCAGCAGGCGCACCACCCTCTTTCTGGCCTGGCTGCGGCTGAACAGGCCCAGGGTGTCGGCGATGTAGCTGTCCACCCGCGTTCCCGCGGGGGTCCGCTCAGCGATCCGGGCTTCGACGCTTCGCGGCTCGTCGCTCAATGGCTTTTCCGATCATGTAGTCCACTACCGCCAGCACAAGTGAGACTGAAACGGCGGCCACCAGCACCCCGGTGGTCTCGTAGGACTCGTACGCCACGGCGTCCGGGCGGCGGAACGGCCATGGCGCGTACTGGATCTGCCGATCGTTGGCGAAAAAGCGGTAGATGTCGTAGGCCTCGTAGGAGAAAAACAGGCTGAAGGGGAAGGACCCGAAAAACATGATCTCGCCGCGCCGCAGGGCTTTGAGCCCGTGGCTGAACTCCCCCTCCTCATACTCCTCGGGAGCGGCCGGGGCGGGCGCCGCGGGGATGGGGGTCGTCGTTGCGGGGGCCGCCGGGGCGTCGGGGCTCGACTGCGCGAACCCCGAGGCCGCGCAGGCCAGGGAGAGCCACAGCACCCCCAAGAGCCCGCGGCTCAAGGGTTGCCCCTGGCCCCGAACAGGGCCGTACCCAGGCGTACGAGGGTGGAGCCCTCCTCCACGGCCGTCTCGAAATCCCCTGACATCCCCATGGACAGCGTGTCCAGCGCCTGTTCGGGGTACACAGCGCGCAGGCGCTCAAAAAGCCGGGCGAGCCGGCGGAAGGCGCCCCGCACCTCGTCCCGGTCGCCGGCAAGCGGGCCGACCGTCATGAGGCCGCGCAGGCGCAAATGCGGCAGGCCGAGAATCGGCTCCACCGCGGCCAGCAGGGCCTCCTCACTCTCGAAGCCGAACTTGGTCGGCTCCCCCGAGGTGTTCATCTCCAGCAGGACTTCCAGCGTGCGGCCGGCGGTGACGCAGGCCGCTTCCAGCGCCTGCGCGGTCTGGATCTTGTCGATGGACTGGACCGCCTCGAAAAGCTCGGCGGCCTTGCGGGCCTTGTTGCGCTGCAGGTGCCCGATCAGGTGCAGAGCGAGCGGCGGCAGGCCCCCCCGGGGGACGTACTTGGCCTCGGCCTCCTGCACTCGGTTCTCCCCGAACAGCCTCAAGCCCGCCGCGCAGGCCGCCTGCACCTGCTCCAGCGGAAAGTTCTTGGTTACCGCCATGACGGCCACCTCTTGGGCACCGCGGCCGGAGCGCTCGGCGGCGCGGGCCACGGCGCCGCGGATCTTCTCCAGGTTGCGCGCCACCTCCGCGGTGTCGGGCATCGCCGCTGCCCTACCAGCGCAGCTCCGCTACGGGCGGGTAGGCCTTGCGCACGGCCAGGCTCAGTGGGATGCCCGCCAGCAGGCCTGCCACGTTCTGCAGCAGGTTAAAGGGAAGCTCGACCACTGCGGGGCCGATTCCGAATAGCACTAATTGTGCTACGAAATATCCAGCACACATCACGAAGGTCCCTATTGCCGCCGCAATGATCCAGAAGGGATTAATGGGCCAGCCGCGTTGTTTTTCCTTGCCAATCAGAGTTGTCGTTGATATAAGCCCAACTAGAAAGCCTTGTAACCCGTGAACAAAAAGAGATATGGGGCTATATGGGATGAAGACTCCTGCGAAGGCGTCTGCAATAAAGGTGCCTATCCCCCCCGCCAGCATGGCGGTAATCGGTCCAAAGGTGAAAGCAGCAAAATAGATCGCCATGTCCGAAAGATTGAAGTAGCCTCGGGTTAGAGGTATGGGGATTTTTACTACAATCGTCAGTACGATAGTGACCGCCGTGAGCACGGCGATCGTGGCAATCCGCAGCGCCGGGCTGCGCGGAAGCCGTCGCTCCTGCTTTTTCACTTTACGCATGTCTCCAGTATATCCGATCGCCGGGTTTAGGGGAACAAGAAGGCGGAAGCCAGTGCCGCGCCCGCCACCAGAGCAGCGGCCACGGCACTGGCCGCCAACCGCCGGCCTCCCGGCAGCCTGCGTAGTGAGGTGCGACGGGTCTTCAAGCCCACCCCGCGCAGCTCCAGGGCCATGGCCAAAGCGGGGATCCGGCGAATGGAGAGGATCAGCACCGAGGTCAGCAGCGGCAACAGCGTCCGCAGGCCCCGCAGCCCCTTCGGGGCGGGCAGCGCGCTCTCCCCCCGGCGCAGCCGGTGAGCGTCCTTGACCTGGTCGTACAGACCCTTCAAGCTCGGGACGTACTGCAGGGCGACGCTGACGACCAGCCCCGCCGCGAACGGCAGGCCGCAGGCGCGCAGCGCCAGGATCAGGTCCTCCGGGTCGGTGCTGCGCAGCAGCGCATAGAAGCAGAAGGTGATCCCGGTAAAGCGCAGGACCAGGCGCAGCGCCTCCCGCACCCCGGCGGCGGACAACAGCGTGAGCCCGCCGATCCGCAAATAAACCTGCCCGCTGGAGTGAAAGGGCGGGGTCAGCAGCAGGATCAGCAGGAGCAGAGGGGCGATAGTCCACAGGGGTCGCAGTAGCTCCCGGGGGCCAAGGGCGAGCAGGATGGCCAGGGACACGAACCCCAGGTACGCACCCATAATGGGCAGACGCACCGGCAGGAAGAACAGCACGGAGAACAGGACCGCGAGCAGCAGCTTGCAGCGGGGGTCGAAGCGATGCAGGAAGCCGTTACCCGGCAAAAAGAAGGAACCGCTCATGCGAGCCTGCCCTCCTGCAGACGTACCGTGGCGTCGGCCACCCGGGAGGCCAGCTCCAGGTCCTGGGTGATCACCAGCAGCCCACGGACCGCGCTGCGGAACAGGCCCAGCAGGCGCGTGAACTCGGCGGCGCCCAGGCCCGAGTCCCCCTCGTCGAAGATGACTATCCGCTTGCCCAGCAGGTGGTAGACGGCGGCCTGCAGGCGCTTGCGCGCCCCATAGCTCAGCAGCGCCGGCGGAGCGAGCAGCCTGGGCAGCCTGAAGCGCGCCGCGGTCCTCGCGACCCTGGGAGCGATCATCTTTTCGTCCAGGCCTTGGAGCCTCAGACCGTAGGCCAGCTCCTCCTCGACCGTGGGCAGGAAAATCTGCAGGTCGGGGTCCTGGAAGATGTAGGCCATGAGCCGGCTCAGCTCTTCCCCCTCCACGACCTCCAATCCCCCGCCCCGCCGGACGCGGATGCGGCCCCGGTCCGGTACCAGCAGGCCGCAGAGGATCTTCGCCAGGGTGCTCTTGCCCGAGCCGTTGTCGCCGACTATCGCCAGCGTCCCCCCTCTGGGGATCACCAGATGCTCGACGCGGAGGTTGAATCCCCCCTCGCCGGGGTAGCCGAAGCGCAGGTCCTCGGCCTCCAGCGCCGGGCCCGACCCCTTGCGGGAGGGCAGGGGGCGCAGGCCGGGCAGGAAGCCTTCATTCCGTAGCAGGGCCCGGAAGGCGGGCGTATTCGGCCGAATCTCCTGCAGCCGACCGGAGGACAGCAGGAAGAAGCGGTCCACGCGATCGCCAAAAAGCTCGTACCACTTGGCGGAGGTGATCAGGACCGTCCGGCCCGCGGCCCGCAGGCGCTCCAGCAGCCGCAGCTTGGTACCGGCGTCCAGTTCCTCGAAGGTCTCGTCCAGCACCCATACCGCCGGGTGCACGGCCTGCAGACAGGCCAGCGCCAGCTTCTTCTTCTCCCCGCCCGAAAGGGTCTGGGGATCCCGGCGCCGCAGGCCCAGGATTCCCAGACCGCGCAGCGCGGTCCGCACGCGACGTTCGATTTGCGCGGGCGGGATTCCCAGCGACTCCAGGGCGAAGGCGGCTTCAGCGTCGCACCGGGCGGTGAAGAGCTGCTCCGAGGGGTTCTGGAAAACCAGTCCGATGTCCCGGAGCCTCTCGAACGGGCTGGAGTCCAGCACGGACCGCCCGGCGACGCGCACCTGCCCGCCGAGGGCGCCTCCGGAGAAGCGGGGTACCAGGCCGGTCAGAATCCGGCACAGCGTGGACTTGCCGGAATCCGGCCCGCCCAGCAGCAGGCCGATCTCCCCCTCGGCCAGCTCGAGATCCAGCCCTCGGAACAGCTGCGCCGCGCGCAGGTTCGGGTAGTCCGGGTAGCGGAAGCTCAGGCCCCGGACTTCCAGAGCGCTCTTCAAAACGGCCAGAATCCGCTATCCTGCCAGATCTCCTCTATCAGCTCCTGGTTGATGCGGGCCAGGAAGCGCTGGTGGCCGCGCTCCCACTCCGCCAGCCACTGGTAGAGTCCCCGCTCCGCGGGGTCCGAGGCCTGACCCGCCCGGCCCGAGTACAGGGCCACGGCCCTGTTCTCCATCTCGATGGCCGCGGAGATGGCCGCCGCTTCGTAGCTGGCGGCGCCGATCTGCCGCCGGATTTCCCCGCTCAACACCAGGCTGCTGAGGGTATCGGGCACCTCCCCGGCGGGAACCGCCGCGGGTCCCCCGCGCTCGGCGAGGAGCGCGGCATGTTTCGCCTCCTCATCGGCCAGCGTGCGGAACAGTTCGCGCACGGCGGGGCTCCCGGTCTGCGCCGCCACCTGTTCGTAGAACAGCTTGCCCTGGCGCTCCAGCAACAGGGCCATCTTCAACACCTCGATCGCTGCGTTGTCCGGCATCGCTCCCCCCGGATCCCTTTATGCGGCAATTGCAGGAGGAAAGTCAAGGTTGTCGGCTCATCGCGCTGTGGATAGATTTCACCTGCAATTTCCTTGCTTGTTTTAGCCCACCACACCCCGGTGCGTTGGCTGCGGGCGGGAGGGCGGTCTTATTCCTTTGCCGCGGACCCCCGCCGGTGCTCGCGCGGCTCCTAGCCGAGACGGGCGCCACCGACCCGGCGGAACACTTCGACTACGATTTCCGCAAGCTCTCGTTGACCTCCCGCTTCGGTGGCGAGGACCCCCGGCTGTTTCACGGCGAGGTGGAGCCGGAAACCGTCTTCGACGAGTGGGGCATTGGGCACTGGGCCGGCGGCGCCCGGGGGACCTACGAACGGATGTACGCGCCGCTGGCCGGGGCGCAGAGCGTGCGCGACGTGGAAGCCCTGCCCATGCCGATCGTCCGGCGCCTGAGCGACCCGTCCCTCCCCGGAAAATACCGGGCCCGGGGCTACCCCGTGTTCGGATACGCCGGCAGCATCTACGAGTGGTCCTGGTGGCTGCGGGGCATGCAGGCCTTCCTGGAGGATCTGCTGCTGGCCCCGGCCGTGGCGGAGGCGATCACGCACAAGGTCGCCGCGCACACCCGGGCCCTGGCCCTGGCCACGGCGCAGGCGGGGATCGAGGTGCTCTGCTTCTACGACGACGCGGGCATGCAGACCGGCCTGCAGCTCGCACCGCAGTTGTGGCGCCGTTTCATTAAGCCGCGCTGGCACGAGGTGCTGGAGGCGGTGCGCACCCGCTTTCCCGCCTGCCGCTTCTTCCTGCACAGCTGCGGCGACGTGCGGGCGATCCTGCCGGACATCGTCGAGCTGGGTTTCCACATCCTGCATCCCGTGCAGCCGGAGTGCATGGACCTGGAGTCCGTGAAGCGCGAGTTCGGCCGGGAGCTGGTGCTGACCCTGAGCGCGCAGCGCCTCCTGCCCTTTGGCACCCCCGCCCAGGTCCGGGAGGAGGTCCGGCGCCTGGCCGCACTCTTTCGCGAGGACGGGCGCGCGATCCTCTGCCCCTCCAACCGCCTCCAGCCGGAGACGCCCTGGGAGAACGTGCTGGCCTTCGCCGCGGAGGCCCGCGCAAGGCTGCGGTGACTAGCCGATCCTGTCGCCGCGGCCTACAAGCTTGTTCAGCGAGTACTCGATGATCCCGTCCGCGCCGTCTTCGATGAGCCTCGGGATGATCTCCCGCACGACCGCCTCGCCTACCATGACCTCCACCGAGAACCAGCTGGACTTGTACAGCTGCGCGATCGTCGGTGAGGTGATGCAGGGCAGCATGCCTACCACCGCCTCCAGCCTGTCCTCCGGTACGTTCATCTTCAGCCCCACCATGCTGTCCGCATAGCTCGCGGGGTTGGCGATGAGCTTGGTGTTGCGCTCCAACAGGGTGTGGATGATCTTCAGGCCGTAGGCGCGGAGCGTGGAACCGGTCTCGGTGACCTCCACGACCTTGGCCTCCGTGGCCCCCCAGGAGAACTCGACCTCCACCGGGATGCCGCGTTCCCGGAAGTAACGACGTCGGAGATCATTTCCACGGCGGCCCGGCTCTCCAGCACCCAGTCCAGGCCGGTGAGCCCCACGTCCAGGACGCCGGTTTCCAAGTACCGCGCCATCTCCTGCGCCCGGACCAGCGCGCAGGAGAGTTCCGGGTCGTCGATGGCGGGGAAGTAGTTCCGCGCGGAGATGCCGATGCGCCAACCGGCCTTGGCGAAAAGCTCGATCGTCGCCTGCTCCAGGCTGCCTTTGGGGATCCCCAGCTTCAGCTTCCCGCCGCTCACCGCAGGCCCCCGTGAGGCAGGCGGCTTCCCCTACCTGCCTCACCCTCAGCAGCACGGCGTCCTGGTCTCAGAGCGTGAGCAAAAATCCCATCGCCCGGGCCGGAGGGAGGTTCACGACCGGGGGACGGTCTGGGCGGCGCGTAGGGTGAGTTCCTGGAGTTTCTTGAGGAGGGTGTCCAGCCGGCGCATGTTCTGGGTCCATGGCTGCAAGCGCATGGCCTGCTGGTCCGACAGCATTCGGGTGATGGTCTTGCCACCGACCTTGCGGGTCCAGATGTGGTAGGGGCCGTGTCGAGCGGCGCGGTCGGTGGCGCACCGGCAGCGTGGGCTTCCACATCGGGTGCGGTACGTGCCGATGGTGCCACGCAACACCGGGCCGATCTCTGCGATCTGGCGGAGCAGGGCGCGGTGGCGTTGCTCCAGTTGCTCGATCGTAGCGTCCCAGGAACGGGGGTCGGGGGGGCTTGACGCTCTCATTGTGAGCCAGTATACTCACGGCCATGGACGACGTCAAGCTCCATCCCCTCGAAGCGACGCAGCCTCCTGCCCCCCCGCCCGCGCAGCCGACGCTCTTCTCGCTTCCTCCCGCCTCCCCGGCACCGCTTCGCCCTCTGGGACCCAATCCGAAGCAGGGAGCTCGGCTTCGAGAGGCCGACCGATCCCAGATCACCTGGGGGCGCATCGATCTGGGCGCGATGCTACCCGAGGACCATCCGGCGCGCTCGATTTGGGCTGTGGTCGAACGACTCGAGCTGTCGGCCCTGTACGCACAGATTGAGGCCCGCGATGAGGTCGCCGGGGCTCCGGCCATCGATCCGAAGATCCTGCTGGCCCTCTGGGTCTACGCGACCAGCGAGGGAGAGGCGAGCGCTCGGGAGATCTGGCGGCTGACGCAGTTGCACGCGGCCTATCGGTGGATCTGCGGCGGCGTCGAGGTCGGCTACCACACGCTGAGTGACTTTCGCAGCCAGCAGGGGGAAGTCGTCGACGGGCTGATCACGCAGGTTCTGGCGCTGCTGATGAAGCAAGACTTGGTGGAATTGAGCCGGGTGGCCCAGGACGGGACCCGGGTGCGGGCCAGCGCGGGGGCCGGTTCGTTCCGCCGGGAGCAAACCCTGCAGGCGCTGATGGAGGAGGCCCGCGAGCACCTGGAAGCGGTGAGGAAGGAGGCCTCGGACCCTGCGATCAGTGCCCGCCGAGCCGCGGCGCGCATACGGGGAGCGCAAGAGCGCTTGGCTCGCTTGGAGGCGGCGTTGAAGCAGATCCCCGAGGCGACCGAGACCAAGCGACGCAGCGGTGCCAAGGACGCCACGGTCCGCATCTCGAGCACCGATCCGGAGGCACGGGTCATGAAGATGGGCGACGGTGGGTTCCGTCCGGCCTTCAACGTGCAGCTGGCGACGACCACCGACGCGGCGCGGGTGATCGTCGGAGTCGAGGTCACCCCCCGCGGCAGTGACATGGGTCAAGCCCCCCCGATGCTCCAGCAGATTGAGCAGCGCACGGGAGAGCGGCCGGCGGAGATCCTGGTCGATGGCGGCTTCGTCGATCATGCTTCGATCGATCGAGCCACGAAGGACGGGACGACCGTCTACGGTCCGGTCCCGAAGCCGCGCAAGGGAGACACACGGGATCCCCACGCGCCCCGCGAGGAGGACAGCGAGGCGGTGGCCGCCTGGCGCCAGCGCATG
>Ga0315273_10000514_pt1 | contig 41189 bp, 38 predicted proteins | sample YL17G02_0_MG_FD_205753 | JGI IMG/M metagenome (GOLD analysis project Ga0315273, IMG submission 205753) | Sediment microbial communities from Yellowstone Lake, YNP, Wyoming, USA - YL17G02_0 | ecosystem: Environmental > Aquatic > Freshwater > Lake > Sediment | place: USA: Wyoming | collected...
CCGGTTATACTTTTGAAAACTCGCGGCTCTTTCTCTAATTTCTCATAGGTGATCATTCGCTACTCCGTGATTTGGCTTGTCGAGTAGCTTAATCTTACAACATCCGGTATTGTGCAACAAGTCTATTTATCTGCCACATATCCATTCAAGGTTTAACCCACGACATGCGAGGCACACAATGAAACATCCTCCCAACACAAAAAAGAACGTCGAAAATCTAATACTGGTTATCACCCTGCTGCTGGTCTTCAACATTGCCACGAACACGCCCTCAGATTTTGACATGTGGTGGCATTTGCGCGCCGGAAACGAAATGTGGGATCAGGGAAAGATCCTTCTTCAAGATACGTTTTCCTATACACGCAATGGGGCACCCTGGGTAAATGCCTTCTGGATCTCCGACCTGGGAATGTATGGAATAGTCAAGTTCGGCGGATTCTTTGCGTTGACAGTTATTGTTTCCCTGGTTGCTGTTGCTGTAATGGTTATCCTGCTCCTTCGGCTTGAAGGCCCGATTTATTTGCGAGCCCCTTTAATCCTGATTGCAATGTTCGCGGCCGGGATAAACTGGTCACCCAGGCCACAGATCATGTCTTTTTTACTTTTGGCGGGATTGGATTATTTTCTTTACCATCATCACCATGTCAAAAGAGGGCAATTGTGGATTCTCATCCCTCTCTTCGCGATATGGGGAAATCTGCACGGCGGATTCATATGGGGGATCCTCGCCTTAATCGCGACCATCGTTGGAGACCTGTTCGATCACGCACTGAACAACCAGCCAGTCCTCAGCCTGAAAGAGACCGGTCAACTTACCCTTTGGAGCATGGCAGCCGGATCAGCCGTCTTGATAAACCCAAACGGACTGGCAATCTGGAAACTGCCGTTTTATCAAGTCCACGTCTCCCTGACATCCATTACCGAGTGGCTGTCACCGGATTTTCACGACTTTTATACACATCCTGTCCTCTGGCTGCTTTTTTTATTGATTATTGGGCTTGGATTCTCAAAAAAACGACCGTCCTTCGCCGAATTATTCAAAGGGATTGGATTTACCTACATGCTCTTTGTCGCGCAGCGCAACATCGCACCTTATGTAATTATCATTACCCCCATTGCCGGCCGCCAACTTGCATCAGCACTTGAAATATTCAAGGAATCCCCTCTGGTACAAAAATTGAAAACCATAAAATTTTTCTCACAGGATACATCCAAGCCGCTTCCGGGAAGGACCAACTTCACACTGAATATTTTTATTGTCAGCATCCTTACTGTTTTTTTTCTTTTGAATGCCTACATTTTTGCATTACCTGCGAAAATTAACGCCAAAGTCCCTGTAAAGGCGGTGGAGTGGATAAAAGAGAATCATCCTGATGGGCAAATTTTTAATTCCTACAATTGGGGCGGATACTTAATTTGGGAATTACGCGACTATCCGGTCTTCATAGATGGCCGCGCAGACCTATACGGTGATGAAATCCTTTCCGAGTGGGGTGAAATCATCAATGGCACCGGGAAGGGTCTGGCCTTGTTGGACAAGTACAAGGTCAACCTGATATTTTTGGAACCCAAATACGCCTTATTGGAAAAACTCTCCGAGCATGGATGGGAAAAAGCATTCAGCGACTCTCAAATCACAATCTACCTGCGCCAGCCGCCCATGCCATAGCCTTTGTTTGCATCCTTTCCCGCTAACGATAAAAAACAACTATACTACTGCATCAATCATGATCGCCAGAAAGATAAACGCTAGATACATGCTCGACCATTTATACATGCGCCAGGCCAATTTGTTGCCGCCCTCTTTCCAGACCGCCCAGGCCGCATACAGAAGCGCTCCGCCCAAAACAAGCGCGGAGATCAGGTAAAACATCCCGGCTATTTTGAAGATAAATAAAAGCAGGGTCACAGCGACCAGTTCAATCGTGTAGATCAAAATCTGTTTGCGCGTCTCCTGTTCCCCGCGCACGACCGGCATCATAGGCACGCCCGCGCGCGCATAGTCTTTCATGCGGACAATCGCCAACGCCCAAAAATGCGGCGGAGTCCATAAGAAGACGATCGCAAACAGGATCCACGCGCCGAGGCTAAGGTCGCCGGTTGCCGCGGCCCAGCCCACCATGGGTGGAATTGCACCAGCGCCGCCGCCAATGACAATATTCTGGACCGTCGCTTTTTTAAGCCACAGGCTGTAAAAAAGCACATAATAAAAAATCCCCGCCAGCGAGAGCAGGGCCGCCAGAAAATTAACAAAGCCGGCCATCACATAATAACTCAGCAAACTCAAGGCCAACCCAAAGGACAATCCCTCGGTGGCCGTCAAACGCTCATCTGCAAGCGGACGTTTCGCCGTGCGCTGCATGTTCCTGTCAAGTTCACGATCAATATATTGATTCAATGCGCTGGAGCCTCCGGCCGCGAGAGCCCCACCCAAAAGAGTCCACAACGTCAGCCAACCTGAAGGCCAGCCTTTCGCACCCGCCATTAAACCGCCAAAAGTTGTCATCAACAGTAGCGCAACAATCAACGGTTTGGATAGTGTTATGAAATCCTTTATGCGCTGGCGGACATCGAGTTTCTCAGGTTTGTTATCCACCTTAATCAGGATGCCGGATACAAGTGTCAGCGCAACCAGCGAGACCCACAGGGAAATTGCCGTCAGCAAATGCAAAACTCTTATGTGCAGCGCATCCGCTTGTGTAAGCTGTAATGCGCCAATAAATGCCTGACCGAAGAATAAAACTGTCAGCACAGTGGTAAGCGGCAGGATCGTAATTTGATGGCGTTGCTCACGCCACACCTTTCGAAACAGGCACAAGACCAAAACGGCGGCCAGCATGGCTATCAACTGATGCGTCAATTGCAGCCAACCCAACGAAGCGTGCGGCACGCACAAGGGCCATCCCACGCACAAAGCGGATGCGCCTGTAAGTGTGACGTAACGTCCAACAACGGTCAACGCCAGAACTATCACAAACAACATCACGGTCAGGCGCGCAAAGGATGATCCAAGCGAGTATTTCATTTTGCTTCAGCTTCCTGTTTTCGCAAAAAGAATGGATACCCAAAAAATAAAATTGCGGCGAATGTAAACCACTGCATGGCGTAACCAAAGTGCGGGCCTTCCGTCAATTCGACCTCGGGTTGAAACGGAATCGGCGGTTCCGAATCATTTTCATCTACGTTTGGTTGAATGTAAACAGGCAAATTTTTATATGAGATTTGAAGGGATATACGCGTTATATCGGCGTTGTTCCATAAGTCAAGCCTTGTCTCTCCGGGACTCAAAGCCGGGTCTGCGACTCCACCGAAAGCTGGTTTGGTCTGCCCAAGCCGTATCTGCCCTGAGAGCGTTACCGCGCCCGCTTCGTCGTATTTGCGCCATGCAATAGGCGTGGAGTTTCCATCAGCGGGGATCCAGCCCCGGTCAACGAGCACAGCTTTCCCGTCCGCGAAAAGAAGCGGGGTCAGCAAGTGGTATCCATATTGTTCGCCGTAATATTGATTCCGCAATCCAACTTGATTCTCAAAATCATACGTCCCGCCAACACGCACGGCGCGCCATTCCTGAGTAATCAAATCATCTGGTTGCACAGCGTTTAAATCCAGCGCTGGAAGTGCGTGCATACTTTCGATTTGAGCATTAAAGGCACGGCGTTGTTCAAGACGGTCAAGTTGCCAAATCCCTAGACGGATCAGCACTGCGGTTCCAGCAAACACAAGGATAGTTGCCAACAGCCAGGCGCGGCTGAACATTTTCAAAAAAATCATTTGGCTTTCTTTTCCTTTGAAGGCATGATAAGGCTGTAGATGGCAATCATCACCCCGAGCGGGAGGCCGGAGTAAAGTATGCCATAAAGACGTGTTGCGGTCGTGAGCGGTTCGTGTACATCCAGGCCAAAGTAATTGCCGGGCTGAAACGAACACTCGTAAGAGTAGGATACGACTTCGTCAAGCGCAAGGCTGGCGGATGTGCCGGACGGAATCCACAACGGGCCAAGCTGATGGTCCACTACGTCTTCGTTTTTGACAACCAATACATCACCCACCACAAAGGTCATGCTGTCGGGGATGGATGGCGGGACTTCACCGCGCGCCACGCGCTCCGACGTGCCCGGGGGAATGACGAGTTCAATTGATCTGGGAGGGCGCGCAGTATTACGGAGAAAGAGAAAGGAAAGCTCGTTGATCGCCGCACCAATGAGCAGGCCAACAAGCAATGAGTAGAGTACACGCTTAATGATAATTGGAGCAGGAGGCATGAACATTTCCTCAGTCCCTAAAGGTTTCCTTGGATTATCCAAAATGAATTTCAAGCAGGTCTCTCTTGCAAATCTTGTATCCGATTTGCCAAAAAAACCTTTAGGGTCTCTTGATTCTAGATGTTATTTTTTTGATTTAAAAATCAATTCCACATCATGGATGATATCATCAACCGGCGTTTGAATCCCATAGGAGAGTCGCAGGTTTCCATCTGGGTCAATCAAGGAAATGCGAGCTGTATGGTCAACGCTATAGTTTGCAGGCGAAGTACCCGGCACTATTTCACGAAATATACCGTAATTTTTCCAGACACCTTCAAGTTCGGCTTGCGAGCCGCTTAGGCCGATAAAGGATGGATTGAAGCGATTGACATAATCCTGGATATGTTGGGGCGTATCGCGCCCGGGGTCAACGGAGATCAATACAACCTCCACAAATTTGGCATCGCCCCCCAATCCATCGTAAACCTGTTTCAGTTCGGCCAGGGTTGTGGGACATTCATCCGGGCAAAATGTGTACCCGAAAAACAACAGAACTACTTTACCTTTTTGCCCACTCAAACGAAATATTTCCCCATTATCGCGAGTCAGCGTAATTTCAGACGCGGCGAGGGGCTGTTGATATTCTGTTCCACGGAAAGTATCCGGACGCTTAAGAAAGATCGTCGCGACTGTCAAAAGTGCAATGAAAGTAAAGATTGCCAAACCCACCAAAATTGTTTTTCTGTCCATGTGACATAATCCTGTACACTTCACATCGGAGCGACCTATTGGCCTCCCCGATGTTTTTTGTTTCGGCTATTCACTTATACCAGAAACTACAGGCTTATGCTAGTTTTCCGATCAGATAGAGCGCAGGATAGAAAAAGATCCATACTACATCAACGAAATGCCAGTAGACCGTAGCGGCTTCCACGGCCCAGTGCTTTTTATCGGTATACAAACCTTTGCGTCCGTTGTTCAGCACAATGAACAGGAAAATAACGCCTGTTAGAACGTGGAAAGCATGCATACCTGTCATCATGAAAAATGCGGCACCCGGCGTACCAGAAGAAGCCGTGATGCCTTCACGTATCGCGGCAGGCCATTCCACAAACACCACACCCGCTATAAATCCGATGCCGAGTACGAGGGTGGCAATTGTGCCGGTTATAAATCCCTTCTGGTCATCGTGGGCCATGGCAGTTTCGGCGCGGTTCATGAAAAAGGATGATGTGAGCAGGACGGCAGTCACGAGCAGGCCGAGGCCTTGATTCAAATTGGGGCGCGTAAGGCCAAGCAAATTGAAGCGCATGACCAGCAGACCGGCAAAGACGAAAAAATCCGAGAGCAGGAACAACCATAGGCCAAAACGATTGGTACCTGTCGTGTATGCGTATGAATGTGTGTCTTCGCCACCCTGTTCCTCGCCGAGTTTGTAGAGGTGCATGTAATAGTAGAGCACAAGCCCGGCTTTGACGAGGGCAATTGCAATCAAGAGGATCACTGCGCCCAAAGCAATAGCCACAAAGAACTCGAGGGCGGTTAAGACTGCCAGATAAACGAAAATCATCGCACCCTGGCGAAACGCGGAAGATTTATCCTGTGTGTGTGACATTTGACTCCTCCCCTTTATTTATTCTTGATAAATTGGACATATTGTGAACCGGGCAAACCGTAGTCATAAGGTTCACCAACCACTTCAAACGGTTCGTCATAATTATGCGCAGGCATCGGAGAAGGAACCTGCCATTCTGGGGAACGGGAGTTCCAAACATTGCCATCAGCTTTTTCGCCATTCTTGATGCTGTAGAAGAAATTGTAAATAAAGATACACACCGAGAGAGCAATGAGGAAACCCGCAATAGTCAAGATGAGGTGCGTGGTATCAAAGTGGAGCGCGGGATCATAGTCTACGATACGGCGGCGCATACCCAGCAGGCCAATGCGCATCATGCCAAAGGTCAGGACAAAGAACGAAGGGGTCATCAACCAGAAATGGATCTTGCCGAGCGTCTCGTTCATACGGCGGCCTGTCGCTTTGGGGAACCAGAAGTACAACGCGGCAAAGAACGGGAACATAAATCCGCCGAAAATTGTATCGTGGAAGTGGCCGACAATGAAGTAGGTGTCGTGCAAGTGCAAGTCCACTGAAACGGTGGCATTTGGAGGTCCGGTAAGACCGCCCACAAGAAACGAAATAATGCCGCCAAGCACGAAGAGCATTGGGGTGGGAGTCCAGATCTTACCCTTCCAAAGAGTCGCAACCCACGAGAAGAATTTGACGCCGGTCGGCACAGCCACAAGCAGGGTACTGTACATAAATGGCACCCGCAGGTATTCGTTCATGCCGGAAGTGAACATGTGATGCGCCCAAACAAGAAAACCCACCAGCGCAATTGCAAGCGAAGACATGGCGACCCAGCGATAGCCAAACAATGGCTTGCGCGCAAATACCGGTAGAAGTTCGGAAATTATGCCGAGGCCAGGCAGAACGAAGACATACACTGCAGGATGTGAGTAGAACCAGAAGAGATGCTGGAACAATATCGGGTTGCCACCCTTGGCAGGGTCAAAGAAACCCATGCCAAAGAGACGCTGGAACATCACCAACTGAAAGGAAAGGCCGATGAACTGCGTTGCAGTAAGCGCAATAATGGAAGTTGCGACCGCCGCCCACACAAAAATGGGCATGCGAAAGGCGACCATGCCCTTTGAGCGCATACGAACAACGGTCACGATCACATTCAATGCGCCAAGAATGGATGACCATCCAGCCGTAAATACGCCCAGGAAAAACATTTGCATACCGACTGGAGCACGCGCAGACAACGGTGGGTAACCTGTCCAGCCGGTATCAAAGCCACCGAGGATGAGGCTCATCAGCAACAGCACAGCAGCTGGCACAGCAATCCAATAGGAAAAAGCATTCAAACGCGGGAAGGCCATATCCTGTGCGCCAACCATGAGCGGAACAATATAGTTGATCATTCCGGCAATGCCCAGCAGGATCGAAATGATCATGATCATGCCGTGCAATGACATTAACGTATTGTAGAGCTGTGGGCCGTTCTGGCCAAAGAGTTTCATGTCAACGGTCAGGAATTGCAATTGAGATTGGGCCAACTCGGTACGAAAGATCAAAGCGAACAATCCACCGACGCCAATAAGGAAAAGCGCAGTTACAGTGTATTGGATACCAATCACCTTGTGGTCGAGAGACACACTAAAGTATTTCTCCCAGCCGGGTTTATCTTCGTGATGTTCGGGAGTGCCAATGCCTCGCGCCCATTTCAGCCAGTCGCTTACAATACCGCTGCCAAAGATGAAACAGATGACGCCGATGAAAGCACCAAATACCCAGGCAGGCTCTGTGAAAAAGAAACTGCCGATTAAATCCAATCCCATGAAAGCACGGATGAGCGTGACCAGTCCTGCTCCCACCAGAGTGCCGATAATCTGTGAGATCAAACCGCTCGTGATCGCACTTTTACCGACCACTCCCCAAAAGAATGAAGTGAAGCCGACCAGCAAAGCAAATAAACTGGCAACAGGTGCCGCCGGATCGAACTCTCCCATCACAAGAAATTCCAGGCCAACTCCCAGCGCAAAGCCAACCAGCGCACCGATGACCAGCAATAACAAACCACGCCATACAGGTTTCATAATTATTATGTCCTCCGCCAATTACTTCAAAGTCTTGATATACGCGACGATGTTTGCGATCTCTTCGTCGGTAAATGGATATATTGGCATGGTTGGCTGGAAACCTTTCACAACTTTCGCTTTAGGATCCTTTAGCGATTCAGTGAGATAAGCTTCATCAGCAGTCACACTTGAACCGACTTCCAACTCAACCGTTGACCCAAACAGACCCTGCCACGTTGGTCCCACCCCCACAGCTCCATTGACCGAGTGACAAGCCGCACAGCCGTTTGCTGAAACCAAAGCCTGCCCCTTCCCCTCGGGTGTTTGATTGGCGGCAGTAAAGGCCTGTTGTTCAGCAATCCAGCCATCAAAATCAGCCTGCGAAACGACAATTACAGGGCTTTCCATATAGGCATGAGATGTGCCGCATATTTCAGAGCACCGTACTTTATAGTTACCCACTAATGATGGCGTGACACGATATTCTGTTACCCGCCCCGGCACAATATCCTGCTTGAGGCGAAACTCAGGCACCCAGAACGAATGGATCACATCCAATGATTCCATTTTCAAAACGACCTGCCTATTAACGGGCAAACGGAGTTCCGTTGAAATCACCCCGGAGTCTGGATACTCAAATTTCCACTGCCATTGACTCGCAGTTACTTTTACAACCATCGCATTCGGATCCACGCGGCGAACTTCGCCAAGCGAGTATGCCCCCATATAGGCCAATCCAATCACCATGAAGAGCGGAATCACAGTCCACGCAATTTCCAGCCGCGTATTTCCTTCAATATGCTCACCATCACCGGTTTCACCCTTTTTACGGCGAAAAATGACAAGACTGTATATTATCGGAACAACGATGAGTGCAAAAAGGAAAGACATGGCGATCAACTCATAATTCCATAACGAGTCAATCGATACGGCTTGAGCGCTGGCTTCAATTGGCATCAACCCGGCTGAATTCAAACCAGCGTAAGTGAGAGCGGCCATAATAATGACCAAAATTCCCACAATTACAAAATGTCGCATACTCACTCCTTGGAAAATTTAAACGGGAAAAATCCCGCCGAACAACCGCATTAATTTACCAAACTTTCTCATATTTATCACTAACATTAGTGGTGTTTGTCCAATATAGTTCAAATCAAGGCCACATCAAATATGACCGAAAATTGTTACAAGCGTTAAGCCTTTTACCTGCCTTATCGGTTATCCGGCCGCGCCCAAAGCGGACAACACTTCCGCGCTGTGCTCAGACGGGCGAACATTCTCGAATACGCGCGCAATATTTCCCTGCGTGTCGATCAAAAATGTTGTCCGCATCACACCTTCATACTCTTTACCCATGAATTTCTTTGGTGCCCACACTTGATAAAGGTCACAGACTTTATGCTCTTCATCTGCCAGTAACGGGAATGGCAACTGGAATTTCGTTTTAAACTTCACATGCGACTCAACCGAATCCGGGCTAACGCCTAATACAGCCACCCCCGCCTTTTCGTAAACGGAATAATCATCGCGGAAATTACAGGCTTCCTTTGTGCATCCGGGAGTATCATCCTTTGGATAAAAATATAGAATTACATTCCTGCCGCGAAAATCTGACAATTTTCGCGACGTATTTGTATCATCAAGCAATTCGAAATCAGGCGCTGGAATCCCGCTGGAAACGGGCATAATTCTCTCCTTTTGGTGATGTAGTAGATTTTATTTGAATAAGGTGACAGTCACTTTCTCTGCCGATTTCATCAAGTAAAAATATACCCAAAGTGACTGTTACCTGATATTACCGATAATGTTTGTTAAAACAAAAACTCCCGATGAGTATACACCCATCAGAAGTGCGTTATACATGCCTTATTGCAAAGTGCGAATGTATACAATAACTTGCCAGATCTGCTCATCGGTCAAAACACCCTGCCAGGCGACCATCGAAGTGCCATCCTTGCCTGTGCTGATGCGCCAGAAGAAGTAATCATCGCTAACGGTCTTAGCCAGTTCGGGCAGATTCCTGGGTTTAGGATCAAGCGCGGCGCCGGCAGGGCCATCGCCATGACCTTGCGGGCCGTGGCAGGCTTCGCAGTTGGTCTTGAACACACCGCGCCGGCGGAGGCGGCATCTGCGCCAAGCGGATTGGTCTTACCGGAATACTCTGCAGGCACAGGAACCAATATAGCAACAGCATTAGAATTTGAAGAACCACCACAAGCGGCGAGAGTCAGTGCAGAGAGCGCCAACATCCATAACAAAACCTTCTTCATCCATCCTCCGGTTTGTTAATCCAAAACCTTGGCTTTCCGCAGGCCTTCCTCCAGGGAGTCGAGTGTGGCTGGTTTTATCACTATGGCTTGTGCGCCTAATTGCATAACCTTCTGGCGGGTCTCGGGCTGATCATCAGATGTAATTATCATCACAGGCACAGAGGTCAAGCGTGGCTCACGTCGCAAATAGGCTAATATTTCAAGGCCATCCACACCAGGCATGTTAATATCGAGGCACACAAAGTGCGGCACATAACTACCCAGGACAGTCATGGCAGGGCTGGAGCCATAAGCAATTCGCGCTGGCAGATCCAACATATCCAACATTTGCTTTAAAGCATCGGCGGTTGAACGATTATCGTCAATGATCAAACCTTCTTTCATTTAGTCCTCCAAAATTATTGTGCCCATCACAGACACGTCATAACCCATCAGGTGAGAGACCGCCTCTCGAAATGCTGAATCAGCCAAAAGTCCAAAAAGAGGCGTGAGCAAGTCGCTATCCGCGTGTTCTTTCGGGATGACCAGATCATAGCGTTCCTGAAAGAGCGGGATAAAATCCAATTCCAATGCTTGCGCGGCGGCAGCGATTCCAAGCCCGCAATCCGCACGACCCGAAGCGATTGCCGCGGCGACTCCGAGATGGGTGTATTCTTCCTGAGTATAGCCGAAAATGGAATCTGGAGACATTGCCATTGCGTTGAGATGGTAGTCCAGCAGGACGCGCGTACCGGCTCCGCGCTGTCGATTCACAAATTGGACACTTCGGCTCGGCTCAGCGCGAGCCTTTAAACTGGCAAGGTCTCCCAGGCTTTTGATTCCCTTTGGGTTTCCCTTCCTTACCAACAACCCTTGAGCACGTCCAACCAATGCAATGACCTTGACGAGAATACCTGGCATGTATTGGTGAATGTATGAGATGTTGTACTCACCCGTGGCGGGGTCAAGCAAATGCGAACCCGCCAGATGGGCCTCTCCACGCCGAAGTGCAACGAGTCCGCCTTGCGAGCCGACATTTGCTGAGACAAATCTGCGATCATGCTCCGCGAGAAATTGTGCCAGCAGATCAAGGGTCATATCGTGAGAACCAATACAGAAAATCGTTTTTTCGATTTCAGATCTGCTTCGATACAGATGAACCTTAACTTGCTCACCCGCTTCGAGACCTTGCACGCCGCTCGGAAGCAAGGCAAGCCCATCTGCCTGAACAAGTGACGTAATGACTCCGGCCCCGCGCGCTAACGGCGCGGCGAGAAGTTTACCTCCCACTTTGCCGACCACCACGCGGACAAAGTCGTCATCGCCCGCAGGAGAGACAATTTTACGTGTGAGGGTAGCCGTTTCAGTGGGTAGTTCATTCGGCCTGCGTCCAAGCCATTTGGCAAGGATAGGTTCGATAAAAATATCAACCGTGAGCGCGGCGGAAACGGGATAACCGGGAACACCAACAATCGGAATCATGTCATTGCGAGGAGACTGCGAAGCAGGCGACGAAGCAATCTGATGGTTGGTGGTGAATTGAGATTGCTTCGCTTCGCTCGCAATGACACCCAGGATCACCGGGTGTCCCGGACGAACAGCCACGCCATGAACCAGCAATTGACCCAACTTCTCAACCACTCTTGCAGAGAAATCCTCCGCACCGGCGGATGAGCCGGCATTAAGCAAGACCAAATTATGATCGCGCGCGGCTTCTTGCACGCGCTCGCAAATTAAATCGAAATCATCTTTCGTGATCGGATAACGCGTCGGCTCGCCACCCATGGCCTTGACCTGTGCCGCCATCACCAGGGAGTTGTATTCGAGAATGTCGCCTGACTTTAGTTTTGAACCAATCGGTACAAGTTCCGTGCCCGTTGGCAATATCGCTACACGCGGCTTGCGTGATACTTTAATTTCCTGATGACCCGAAGCCGCAATTGCGCCCAAATCTGCCGGACGCAGGATATGACCTGCCGGCAAAACCAACTGAGTAGCAATAATATCCTCACCCAACGGACGCACATGACTCCACGGCGCGACTGCGGCGCGAATCCGGATAGTCTTTGGTCCACGAATATCTTTCGTAATCTGTCCATTTTCATTAAGCGATTCGACGTTCTCGATGGGAATGACCGCGTTTGCCCATTCCGGCAAAGGATCACCAGTGTCAACGTATTGCGCAGAATTTTCTTCCAAAACAAAACTGATTGGAGAAGATGGCTGCGCGCCATTTGTATTATCGGCTTTTACTGCAAATCCATCCATGGCAGAGGCGTGATAATGCGGCGAAGAGACCAGCGCCCAAACCGGCTCGGCTGTGACTCGGCCAAGTGCGTGCTCGTCAAGTGGGATCGATTCAACGCCAAGGACGCGCCAAAGATTAGCGTCTTGCAATGCTTCGCGCAAGCGCGATTGAGCTTGAGAGAGGGGAATATCGTGAAGGTAGACAGACATGGCGATTTACGATTTGCGATTTGCGTATCACGAACTACGCTCCACGCATCATGCAATTCCATCCATCGCCGCGCCGAGGCGTTTGACGATCTCATCCACTTCACCTTCATTGATCGAAAGCGGAGGCGAGAAGGCCAGCGTATTCCCAAGCGGACGAGTACGAAGTCCGCGTTCCTGGGCGGCTTTGAAAATTTTCGTAGTCATCGCTGGGTCGGGGGCTTTGGTCTCTTTGTTTGAAACGATCTCCACGCCACAGACCAGGCCTAATCCACGCACATCACCGACGAAGGGAAATTCCTTCAAAGTTTTCAAGCCTTCGAGCAGGCGTTTTCCAAGTTCTTTTGCGCGCGCAGGAAAATTCTCCTTCTCCATAATCTCCAGGTTCTTGAGACCCACCGCACAGGCCATGGCATGACCAGAGTACGTATATCCGTGCATCCATGCTTCGTTATCGGCGGCAGTCTCCATCGTCTCGCGGATCTCGTCTGAGATTTGGATTCCGCCCAACTGGGCGTATCCGCTCGTGATGGCTTTTGCGAACGAAAGAATATCGGGTTTCACATTCCAATGTTTGAGCGCAAACCATTCCCCTGTACGACCAAAACCCGTGATGACTTCATCCGCGATAAAAAGTACTTCCTGTTTATCGCAAATCGCGCGGACGAGAGGAAAATAATCATTAGGCGGAACGATCACACCACCCACGCCCATGACAGGCTCCGCGATGAACGCGGCAACCGTATCCGCACGTTCGCGCAGAATCGCTTCTTCCAATGCCCGCGCAGCGGCTTGACCAATCGTCTCGCCCGCTTTGAGTTCGCCTTCATAACGATAGGGATTCGGCGCGGGGATGTGAACAAATCCATCCATGGCGGGGCCAAACATGGTGTGATATTTTTCCAACCCAGTGGCAAAGGTCGCGGCAAGGGTAACACCATGATATGCGCCCTTGCGGGCGATTACCTTATATTTACCTGGTTTGCCTTTGCGCTTCCAGTAATATCGCGCGGTCTTGAAGGCAGAGTCATTTGATTCAGAACCACCAGAAGTAAAGTAAGTGGTATTCAAGCCAGAATATGCAAAGCCAGCAAGTTTATCAGCCAGTTGGATGGATGGCAGGTTCGTCATGCCCGCGAAACCTGACGTGAATGCCAAGTCCTTCATTTGATCGTAGGCGGCTTTCGCCAATTCTTCGCGGCCATATCCCACGTTGACATTCCATAATCCCGCCATGCCGTCGAGGATTTTTTGTCCATCCGTTGTGTACAACCACACACCTTCCCCACGCTCAACCACCAGCGGATTCGCATGTGATTTTGGATGATAGACGGGATGCAATTGCTTCCTATCTTTTTCGATCCATGTTGCTGTAGTTTGTTTAGCCATCAGAGTCTCCAATTATTACAATGTGTCGATTTACAACGTTGAAACGTTTGAACGTTCAAACGTTATCCTAAAACTTCCACATCATGCGGACCCGACTCTCTCAACCCCGCGCCCGTCATGCGGATTAAAACCGCCTTCTTCTGGAAATCTTCGATCGTTTCCGCGCCGCTATAACTCATGCCTGATTGCAAACCGCCGATTAGTTGGGTTAACACCTCACGCGCACACCCACGATATGGAACAGCCGCTTCCACGCCCTCAGCCACATATTCATCAATTTCCTCCTGCGTCACGTCATTGCCTTCGCGCTTATTACGATCGATATTTGCTTCACGCGAAGCCATGCCGCGTGACGCTTTATAGCGATGACCTCTGCGCGTCATCACCAAGCCAGGGCTTTCGTCCGTTCCCGCCAGCAGACTGCCGATCATGGCGGTCTGTGCGCCCGCCGCGATGGCTTTCGCCAAATCTCCGGGCTGACGAATCCCACCGTCCGCGATGATCGGGATTCCATAAGGCCGTGCGGCTTCGGCACATTCAATAACAGCCGTAAGTTGCGGCACACCTGAACCCGCCACAATTCTAGTGACACAAATTGACCCCGGCCCTACGCCTACCTTCACCGCGTCTGCGCCCGCATCAATTAATCTTTTTGTGCCATCCGCAGTCGAGACGTTACCACCAATAATTTGGGCTTCAGGAAACTGCCTGCGGATACTTTTTATCATTTCAATTTCAAGTTGTGAGTCCCCATGCGCGATGTCCACCACAATACAATCCGCGCCCGCACCCAGCACAGCTTCCACACGGCGCATTTCCTTATCGCGCACACCAACCGCCGCGCCTACAGCCAAACGTCCCTTCGAATCCTTTGTTGCCTTCGGGAACTGTGTGATCTTCATAATATCCTTCAAAGTCACGAGGCCGGCCACCTTACCGTTCTTATCCACCAACGGCAATTTCTCAACGCGATATTCATGTAATAATCTTTCGGCATCTTTCAAGGTTGTATCACGCGGCGCGCTATGCACAGGACTGGTCATAACCTTCGTCACAGGTTTACTGTCATCGTCTTCAAACAATAGATCGCGCGTCGTCACAATACCGATCAACTTTTCATTGCTATCCAGAATCAAAATCCCACCCGTGCCTGTTTCATCAACCATGCGTTTCAGATCGCCAACGGTATGCGCCTCGGTCATCGTGAAAGGTTTATCTACAATAAAAGACTCGGCCTTCTTCACGCGTTCAATATGACGCGCCTGCTCGGCAATTGTCAAAAAGCGATGGATCATCCCGATACCGCCTTCACGCGCCATCGTGATCGCCATCTCACTCTCGGTCACCACGTCCATGTTCGCGGAAACGATCGGCGTTTGCAAAGCGATCTTCTTTGTCAGCCACGACTTTGTTGAAAGCAGACGCCGCGAGTCCACTGCGGAGTATTGCGGCACGAGCAAAACATCGTCATACGTCAAACCAGCATCTGGCAGAATCTTCATATTCGCTCCTCTGGAATCAACCGCCCGAATTATAATACTGGATGATGACTCTTCAGACCCAAGTCTCAAGTTATTGGATATTCGATTCTCGAATATCCAATAACGAATATCCAATAACGGAGGCCTTATGACAGTAACAGCAGTGATCGGTTCGCAATGGGGTGATGAGGGCAAAGGCAAGGTTGTGGATTTTCTCGCCGGGCACATGGATTATGTGGCGCGCTTCAACGGCGGGAACAATGCCGGGCATACGGTGATGAATGAGTTTGGAACATTCAAGATACACCTTGTGCCTTCCGGAATTTTTGCGCGCAACACAGTGGGATTGATCGGCGGCGGCGTGGTGATCGACCCGGCGGTGTTGATCGAAGAGATCGAGATGTTGAACAAGGCTGGCGTTGGCGTGGACGGCAGGCTATGGATTTCGCCGCGTTCGCATTTGATCATGCCATATCATAAAATTTTGGATGGCTTGTACGAAGAAGCCAAAGGCGCGGGCGCGACCGGGACAACGCGGCGCGGCATCGGACCTGTATTCGCGGACAAGGTCAGCTACAACGGAATCCGCTGGAGTGATTTTGCGCGCCAGGATGTTTTGACCGCGCGTTTGAAAATGCAAATCGAATTGAAGAATAAAATTATTGTGGCGTTGGGCGGCAGCGCATTGAAGTTCGATGAAGTGTTCGAAACGTATCGCGGCTACTATGAAAAAGTGAAACCGTATATTCGTGAGCTGTTCTCACTCGTGCAAGATGGACTGAAGGGGAATAAAAACTTTTTACTCGAGCAAGCCATGGGAACATTTTTGGATAACGATTGGGGCACATATCCATTCGTGACCGCTTCGACGACGATCCCTTCGGCGGCTTCGGCTGGGCTTGGAATTCCGCCGCGTTATATCACAAACGTTGTCGCCGTGACAAAAGCCTACACCACACGCGTCGGCGCGGGGCCATTGCCAACCGAAATCCACGATACAGCGAGTGAAGTTTATTTAAAATTCAGCGAGACCGCCGCCACAACGGGCCGCACACGCCGAGTAGGCTGGTTGGATCTGGAGATCGTCCGCACCGCCGTGCAATTGAGCAGCGTGACTGAAGTGTGCCTGACCAAGTTGGATGTGCTCAGCGGCCTGGATGAAATCCAGGTTTGTATGGGATATAAATTGAACGGCAAAGATGTACGCTACGCTGACGTGGACGCGTACGGCTTGGATGAAGTAGAATTGGTTTACAAGAAGGTCAGGGGCTGGAAGGAAGATATCAGCAAGGTACGGTCATTTGATGGATTACCCGCGCAGGCAAAAGATTATGTGAAGATGGTTGAAGAGTCCGCTGGCGCACCTGTCAAGTGGATTGGTGTGGGACCTGAAAGAGACGCGACGATAAGGAGATAACATCGTTTGGGCTTATAATCAAAATATGTCCATTCACATTCTCATAGATAAAGCGACTTCATTGCAAATTCAGGAGATGCTGACAACATTTCCTGATATGCGAATGATTAAAATTGTTGTTGATATTGGGCGCGAAATTCTTGCAGGCGGAAGCGGAATGCATTACGAATGCGAGCAACTCCTATTGAACGAAGGCAGCGCGCAGGAAAATCTATGGGGCGCAAACTGGTTTCCTGACGAACAAAGCGTGGAATTTGAATCCCTGATAAACATCCGTCCGCGCCAAAACAGAAGCATCATCATTCAAGATAAAAACATATGCAAAGATGTCGAGCGCATTACGCACAAACTTCTTGGAGGAGTAACACCATGACCGTTTATGCTGATCCCTTCGTAAAAGAATCTCCCGCGCGGCAACTTGGCGCGCTTGCCGCCACACTTGGACGTATCGCGTCATCTGCTGAAAAAACCGCCCGCGCAAAAGCGATTGTCCCAATGCTGGATGAGTGTCTGCAATTTATCGAGTGGACGCTGTTCCACCAGCCCGATACCGCCAACAAACAGTTAAAAGACTTAAGTGTCATGTTGAAATTGTGGCGCGATAGCTGGGAGTATGCTCAAATTAACCAACACTTGTGCACGCTTTTATCCGTTCAAACGAAGAAATGGTCGGATCAGGTTCTGGAATATTCAGGGCTGTTAAATTTGTAAGGACGATATCGGTAATCAGCAGATATAAGCCCAAAGACAATAGCATCGAAAATCTTTATCAGGCAGGCGCCTCATGCCCATCTACGAATATGTTTGTCTATCTTGCAGGAAAGAGTTCGAAATCATCCGCCCCATGAGTCAAAAAGATTCACCAATCGAGTGCGAGAAATGCGGCAGTGAGAAGGTCAAACGCAAACTGGCCCTGATCCATGCCCACAACGGAGGCAGCGCGTCGCCAGGCACATCCAACAGTTGCGGTTCCTGCTCCAGCAGTAACTGCAGTTCATGCGGACATTGATTTTCTTACTTCACCATAATCTGCCCCAACTGGAACTCCACCAACTCACGCAAACTGGCACACCTGTGGATTGGGATTGGCCTGGGAGGGAATCGACAATAAGGAGATAAAAGGCTGCCATGTCACAATACCAACCCTACAAACAACAAGTCGTCGACACTTGTCACACACTGCTTGAGCGCGGTTATCTGAAAGCCACCGAAGGCAATATCTCGGCGCGCATCAGTGGACAAAACGCCTTTGCCATCACGCCTTCAAATTACGACTACGCCACAATGCAGGCGGGGGATATTTGCATCCTTGATTTTGACATTCAGAGACTCGAAGGTGAAATGAAACCTTCCATTGAAAGCGGCATGCACGCGGGCGTGTATCAGACCCGCCCCGATGTACATTGTATTATCCACACGCACCAGCCTTACGCCAGCGCGCTTGCATTGATCAATGCACCGATCCCCGCGCTGTTCGACGAACAAGTGATGCGCCTGGGCCGCAGCGTGGAGATCATTCCCTACGCGCCATCGGGGACAGGCTTTCTCAAGAACGCGGTCAAATCCAAAGTAAAGAATGGCAATAACGCTTATATCATGCAAAATCACGGCGTGCTGATATTTGGCGGCAATATGGAACAGGCCATCCACAACATGGCATTGCTTGAAAAATGTGCGTTGACCTACCTGCTCGCGCTTGTAACCGAGAAGAAGGTGACCAGGATCCCCTTCCCCATCCGTGAGATCGCCTTTTCAAAATTACGCGCAGATGAGAAGAAGTTTGCTAAAATTTGATGTCATTGCGAGACGGCGTTCTTCCGTCGAAGCAATCTCCTGTAAACGGTGTACTTCAAATGTGAGGAGATTGCTTCGGGCTGGGTTTCGGTACGGCCCCTTCGGGAGAACACCGCCTACTCAACCACCAAGCCCTCGCAATGACATATAAAAGGTAAAAAATGACACAACACTACGCCATTTCCCAATACCCCAACGTAGATGAAATCTACACCAAGCTTGAAAGTCTCCTCAGCCAGCCACTACTTCCTGTGCGGCGCGAGAAGATGACGGAGTATCTCAATTATTTTGATACTAAATGCACGCGCTCGAAACAATTGAACGATGCAGCTAAACAGGTCATCCCCGGCGGTGTACAACATAACCTTGCGTTCAATTACCCGTTTCCGATTGCGGGTGAAAAAGCGGACGGCGCGTATCTGTGGGACGCAGACGGCAACCAATACATTGACTTCCTGCAGGCAGGCGGCCCGACCGTTTTGGGAAGCAACTATGCGCCCGTGCGCGAAAAAGTGATTGAGTTACTGCAAACCACCGGGCCGGTCACTGGCTTATTCCATGAGTACGAATTAAAACTTGCACAGCTCATTCACCGCTTCATGCCCGCGGTGGAAATGTTCCGCATGTTAGGTTCGGGGACGGAAAGTGTGATGGCGGCCATCCGCGCGGCGCGCGCATTCACCAAAAGGAAATATATCATCAAGGTCGGCGGCGCGTATCACGGCTGGAGCGACCAGATGGTATACGGCCTGCATATCCCAGGCTCGGGCCGTCTCGAATCGAAAGGGATTCCGCGCCGTGTAACCGCATCCACGCGCGAGTTCTATCCCAATGCTCTCGGGGCGTTGAAACGTCAGCTTTTATTGAACAAGTTGAGGGGCGGAACAGCGGCGGTCATCGTCGAACCGGTCGGGCCTGAAAGCGGCACTCGTCCAGTCCCGTATGAGTTCAATCAAAAAGTCCGCGAGCTATGCGATGACTTCGGCGTACTGCTTATCTTCGATGAAGTCGTCACAGGTTTTCGTTTGGGATTGGGCGGCGCGCAGGGTTATTTCAATGTCAAGCCCGATCTCACTGTGTTTGGGAAATGCATCGCGGGCGGGTATCCAATGGCGGGCGGAGTCGGCGGGCGGCGTGAAGTTGTCGCGGCGTTCGCGGCGGGTATTGGCGGCGTGGGCGAACGCGCCTATGTGGGCGGCACGCTTTCGGCAAATCCGCTTTCGTGCGCGGCGGGTTATTATGCCTTGCTCGAAATGGAAAGAACGAATGCGGCGGTGATTGCTGGCAAAGCGGGCGATAGACTCACAAAAGGTCTGCAATCCATCATCGAAAAATATTCCCTGCCGTTTGTCGCTTACAATCAAGGCTCGATCGTCCATCTCGAAACGGCCGGCACGATGCTGCTCGATCTCAAACATCCATTCCGCCTGTTCAAGGAACTCAAGCCGCGCAAACATATGATGGAGGAAATGGGCGCGGCATACATGGCGAACGGGCTGGTCACACTAGCCGGCTCGCGCATGTACACTTCGATGGCTGATACGGATGAAGTGATTGACGACGCGCTGAATCGTTTTGAAACTGTTTTGAAGGAATGTATATGATCAACATTGTTCCAGCCAAATCTCCCGCCACACGTGAATTGTTCCGTCCACTGGAACATCATTTGCTAATCAGCGCACTGTTTGAAAACAATCTGAACGCACAATTGATCGTGGATAACGACTCTCAGCCTCACTCGGGGCTGATTGCATATAACAGCCGCTTCATCTTTGGCGGCGACCCAACGCAAGCGACATTCAACGCTGATTTGCACCGCCACTTTATTGAAACGATCATCCCTGCCCGCAACGGCAATGATTTTCTGGTGACATTTACGTCAGACGCCTGGATACCAACACTGAATCAAATCTTCAGCGATTACGAAGTGATACATGCCCCGCGCTTGTATTTCGAAATTCTTCCGAACCCCGCACTTGAAATCACACTCCCCGAAGGTTTCTCACTGCGCCATATCACGCCAGAATTACTTGCAAGCGACATTGGCGGTCTCAATGCTTTGCGCGAGGAGATGTGTTCCGAGCGCACTTCCACGGACGATTTTTTTGAAAAGAGTTTTGGCTTATGCCCTGTTTATGAAAACCAGATCGCCGGCTGGTGTCTTTCAGAATACAATACAGGCGACCGCTGTGAAATCGGCATCGCCACACTCGAACCACATCAACGTAAGGGAATTGCCACCAGCTTAACCAGGGCCTTTCTAGCCGAAGCCATCCAACGCGGCTATCAGTGCGTAGGCTGGGATTGTTGGGAAAAAAATATCGCGTCGGTTGCCACAGCGCACAAAGCCGGGTTTTCACTTATACAACATGAGCAGGCAATGGTCGTCATCCCCGGTTAGGAATACATCATGCCCAAATTTCTTATTCTTTCCAGTGAAGCGGAATCATATCGCAATCTCATCGAAGCAGAAAAATTACCGGATTTGAATTGGGCATCCGCGCCTGCCTCAGATGTGGATATCGTTTTGGGCGAACCCAGCCTGATTAAACTCACGCTCGACCCTCTCCCCGCCTTGAGCTGGGTACAGTCCATTTGGGCCGGGGTGGAGCCTTTACTTGATCCCACCCTGCGCCGCGATTACATCCTTACCAACGCGCGCGGCGTCTTCGGTGGACTCATGTCTGAGTTTGTCATTGGTTATATGCTTTTGCATGAGCGCAGGATGTTACAAAAACTCGAAGCGCAAAGAAACAATCACTGGGACGATGCCGATACAGGCACACTGCGCGGCAAAACGCTTGGTCTGCTCGGCGTCGGCTCGATCGGCGCGGAACTCGCGCACACGGCAAAATTTTTCGGCATGACTGTCCGCGGCTATACGCGCGAAAGTGAAACAAGTCCGCACGTGGATGCGTACTATCACGGTGAAAATCTATTGAAGTTCGCCGATAGATTGGACTATCTCGTCAGCATCCTGCCCAACACAAAAGACACACGCAAGATCATCAATGCCGATTTGCTCAACGCCCTGCCCTCTCACGCCCTCTTCATCAATGTCGGCCGCGGAACCGCAGTGGACGAATCCGCTTTAATTGACGCGCTAAACCGCAACAGAATCGCCGGCGCGGTGTTAGATGTATTTGAGAAGGAACCGCTTCCGAAAGATCATCCATTTTGGACGACGCCAAATTTACTGATGACCTTCCACACCTCTGCACCAAGCCTGCCGGAAGACATAACGAAAGTATTCATCGAGAACTACAAATTATTCATTGAAGGCAAACCCTTGAAATATCAAGTGGATTTTGAACGTGGGTACTAACCGTCATTGCGAGGAACGAAGCAATCCCCAACACAACGTGGAGATTGCTTCTCGAAGACTCGCAATGACATAAATCAATAGGAGCATACATGACAACACAATACAAGATTTATCCTTATCGCTGGGTGGTACTGGCTGTTTTCATGTTCGTCAACATCACCATCCAAATGCTGTGGATCACGTACGCGCCGATCACAGGCCCCGCGGCAAAATTCTACGGCGTGAGCGATTTACAGATCGGGTTACTCTCCATGTCGTTCATGATCGCGTTCATTCCGCTCTCAATTCCCGTTTCATGGGTCATTGACACGTACGGCTTTCGGCTGGCGGTCAGCATCGGCGCGGTGATGATGGGCGTCTTTGGTATCCTGCGCGGACTGGCAGGCACAAACTATACGCTGGTCTTGTGGAGCACCATTGGCATTGCCGCTGCGCAACCGTTTCTGCTCAACACATGGACCAAAGTCCCTGCCAATTGGTTTGCAATTGAAGAACGCGCCACTGCGGTTGGAATGGTGACACTGGCGAGTCTGGTCGGAACCGCATTGGGCATGGTCTTAACGCCCGTACTTATGGAAAGCATGACCATTTCAACCATCCAACTTTATTATGGCGGCATTGCCATGATTTCGGCTGTTTTATTTATCGCATTATCGCGTGAGACTCCGCCCACCCCGCCCTGCCCACCCGGAGGTGAAGTCCGCGCTTTGATGTTGGACGGCTTGAAACATGCATTAACCGTGAAAGCATTTTGGTTCGGCCTGGCAATTTCATTTATTGGGCTTGGTATTTTCAACGGCGTTACCACATGGGTCGAGAACATCATCCGTCCACGCGGATTCACTCCCACAGACGCGGGCACACTCGGCGCACTGATGATCGTCGGCGGCGTGATCGGCGCGGTGGTCCTTCCCGCGCTCTCCGATAAATATCGCAAACGACAGTTGTTTCTTTTTATATCCTTCATCGGCGCAATCCCAGGCTTGATCGGTTTGACCTTCGCCACATCAACGATCCTGCTGTTCGCATCCGCGTTCGTACTGGGATTTTTCCTGACCAGCGCCATGCCTGTCATCATGCAATACACCGCCGAAGTGTCACATCCCACTCCCGAAGGCACCTCCAATGGACTCATTCAACTCTTCGGGCAGGCTTCCGTCGTCTTTGTTTTCTTAATGGAAGCGCTGAAGAATTCAGACGGTTCGTTCACACCTGCGTTATTAGTGGCATCGGGCTTATTGATCCTCAGCCTTTTCTTCATTTGGCAAATGAAAGACCCGCAGGAACTCTCCCAAAACAAATAAAGAGAGTTTATGTCCCCCACACTCAATGACATTCGCCGAGCCGCAGAACGGATACGTCCTTACGCACACCGCACGCCCGTATTAACCAACGAAAGCCTCAATCGGCAAGTTGGCGCGCAGGTCTTCCTCAAATGCGAGAACCTGCAAAAAGTAGGCGCGTTCAAGTTTCGCGGGGCGTGCAATGCGGTTTATTCTCTCAGTGACGAAGAAGCCGAGCGCGGAGTCTGCACGCATTCATCGGGAAATCATGCGGCGGCCCTGGCGCTTGCCGGCAAAATGCGCGGAATTCCTGCATATATCGTCATGCCGAACAACGCTCCATCAGTAAAGAAAAATGCTGTGGCGGGATACGGCGGCCAGATCACGTTTTGTGAGCCAACGCTCGAGGCTAGAGAAGGCACATTGGACAGGATCAGGCTCGATACGGGTGCGACCGTTGTTCATCCATATAATGACGAACGCGTGATTGCGGGTCAAGGCACGGCGACTCTCGAATTGCTGGAAGATATCCCTGATTTGGATGTCATTATCACCCCAGTTGGTGGAGGTGGCTTATTAAGCGGCACATCCATCGCAGCGACGGAACTTAAAAAAGGCATCCGCGTCATCGCAGGCGAACCGGAAATGGCAGATGACGCCTATCGCTCCATGCAGGCTGGTGAAATCATCCCTTCGGTCAATCCAAAGACGATCGCGGATGGATTGCTCACATCGCTCGGCACGCTGACCTTCCCCATTATCCAACAACGCATCGAGCAGATTGTCACCGTGAGTGAGGCGGGCATCGTCGCCTCGATGAAATTTGTCTGGGAACGCGCCAAGATTATTATTGAGCCATCGTCCGCTGTGGCTGTTGGTGTTTTGTGGGAACGCAAAATTGATTTGACCGGCTTGAAAGTCGGCGTGATTCTCAGTGGTGGCAATGTGGATTTGGAAAAACTTCCGTGGCAGGGATGAAAGCAATTATTTGCGCAAATGGTACGGGACATCAATGATAATCCGCTGGAATCCCCGACTACGACGATGATAAAGAAGCGCGGCCTTTAGCAACCAGGCGGTTTGATTATGTAATAACGACTGCCACCATTTTGCTGGAACAAATTCAGGGAGAATAACACTTGTCAATTGTCCATCATTATGCTGGCTGTCCGTTTCGTCGAGAAAATCCAGCAGGGGTTGAATAACGGAACGATAGGGTGAAGACACCATTTTGAGTGGAATATCAGGCCACAAGCGATTCCATTTCTCGCGGACTTCTTCAGCCTCTTCCGGGTTTAATTCCACATATACAGCGGTTATATCATTCGCAATGGAACGCGCGAAATTCACGGCATCTACGACGCCTCGATGCACGCCAGAGATTGGGATGATCACACGCAATACAGGCAATGGCTTTAATGAAGGCGGCAGTCCATTCAGGGATAGTTCCCGACCCACTTCCTGATAATGTGAACGGATTCTATAAAATCCCATTACGATGAGGGGAATCAAAAATACCGTGATCCATGCCCCCTCCAAAAATTTGCTGTAGCCTACCACGATCAAAGTCACAAAAGTCGCCACTGCGCCAAGGCTGTTGGCAATTAGCTTGAACGTCCAGCCTTTGCCGCGCTCCCGCCACCAGTGAATGACCATCCCAGCTTGTGAGAGTGTGAAAGCTAAAAACGCGCCTACCGCAAACAAAGGAATGAGCAAGTGGGTATCGCCGCGGAACAGAAAAATCAGTAGACCTGTCGCAATCGCAAGCGCAAGGATGCCATTTTGAAAGACCAAACGATCACCCAAACCCATAAACTGGCGCGGCAAGAAACCATCTTTTGCCAGAATCGCAGAGACTCGTGGGAAATCAGCAAAGCTGGTGTTTGCGGCAACTGCAAGGACTAACATGGTAGATATCTGAATCAGATAATATAGAGGTCCCCTGTTGAACAATCGTTGTGCCAGTGCAGAAAGAATCGTCTCCTGTGGGCCGGCGACAACGCCAAGAAATTGAGTAAGCCCGATACTTCCCACAAATAGTGTGCCCATCAATATTGCCATGACAATCAAAGTTTTACCGGCGTTCCTTGATTCGGGCGGTTTGAAGGCTGGCACGCCGTTGCTGATCGCTTCAATCCCCGTTAAAGCCGTACAACCTGTGGCGAAAGCGTGCAAAACAAGAAATGGAGTGAGGTTTTGAGTCACTGGCAGAGCGGTGACTGGCGCGGATGGGCCATCAATTATCAGACGGATCAACCCATAAACCAGCATGGGCAGATAGGTGAATAAAAACAAATAGACAGGGATGGACATTAATGTCCCTGTTTCTTTCAAACCTCGCAAATTGGAGAGGGTGATGAGGAACAATATCAATAACGCGACTTCAATACGATATGGCCACAAAGAAGGAAAAGCAGACGCTATTGCATCCACACCAGCTGTCAGACTGACCGCGGCTGTCAAAATATAGTCGATTAACAAGGCGGACGCTGCAATCAAGCCAGGCAAAGTCCCAAGGTTACTGCGTGCGACAATATACGAGCCGCCTCCAGACGGATACGCATGAATCGTCTGATAATAGGAAATGGCGGCCATGGTCAACACGCCTGCAATCACCAATCCAATCGGCCAGGCCAATCCCAGCCCCGCACTGCCCGCTACAACCAACCCAAGATATATCTCCTGGTTGGCGTACGCGATGGACGAAAGCGCATCCGGCGAGAATGCGGCCAGTGCGCGGATTTTATTTAGCTTTTTTTCATGGAGTTGGTGTGTGGGAAGCGGAGGGCCGATAAGGAAATCTTTTAATTGAGTCAGCATAAAACAGAGTATACACCTTATGCCAGATTGTCAAAAATCATATCAAAACAACTTCAACAATTTCGCCCGCGCTTAAACCGGTCGCATCGGGATGGATTCGCAAGAGACCGTCGGCGGAGGCAAGGGTGAAGATAAGGTTGGATTTTCCAAAGATGGGCTCTGCCAAAAAGCCCTCACCCTGCCCTTTCCCGAGGGGAGAAGGTAATAGTCGCACCGGCCACCAGTCTTCACGGCCTGCCTGCGATGGAAGGTTCACGGCTAGTTTCGCCATCACGGTCGCTTTTGGCTTTTGCAGTGCGCCGGTTAATTTTTCGATGACCGGCACAACGAATAAATACCCATTGACCAACGCGGACACAGGATTACCGGGCAGGCCGATCACGGCTTTGTCATTGCACACACCTAAAATCGTCGGCTTGCCGGGCCGCGTGTTGATGCCATGCACAAGCACGCCGGGTTTGCCCAACGCGCGGATGACGTCGGCGGTCATGTCACGCGTGGAAGCGGATGACCCGGCGGTGATGATTACCACGTCACATTCGGACAAGGCTCGCGCCGCCGCTTCTTTTAGGACTTCAAACTGGTCGCTAAAAATCCCATAGCGTTTCGCCTCCCCGCCCGACCTCTCGACAAGTGACGCCAGCGTGTACGAATTGATATCGCGGACTTGTCCCGGCCGCGGCGATTGACTCGGTTCGATAACCTCGTCACCGGTTGAAATAAGACCTACCTTCACCTTTCTGGCTACGCGCACAGATGTAATGCCCAGCGCCATTAGTCCGCCAATTTCTGCGGGACGCATGAGGCTGCCTTTTGGCAGAACCAACTGTCCCTGAGCTACATCCTCTCCGATGCGGATGAGGTTCTCACCATCGGCAACAGACTTGAAGATTTCGATTTCGCCTGGGCGACCATGAAAGTCGCCCCTACGGGCGGTTTGGGTATACTCCAACATCACGACCGCATCCGCGCCGTTAGGTAACATGCCGCCGGTGTGGATCAATGCGCATTGACCGGCAATTAACTCAAACACAGGTGAGTCACCCATTGGGACTTCGCCAATCAGCGTTAAATATGTGGGCAGGGAATCTGTCGCGCCGAAGGTATCGCGTGCGCGGACAGCGTAGCCGTCCACAGTTGTCCGCTGGAAATCAGGCAATGGATGCGGGGCAAGGATATCGTCCGCGGTGACGCGGCCTAAAGATGAGGAAACGTCAATTGTTTCGGAATCAGTTGTCAGGCCTGTCCTGAGCGAAGTCGAAGGAGCGGAAAGATGCGAGAGTAATAGAGTCCGCGCCTCGTCTGGAGGAAGAAGAGTCAAAAATTCAGGCATTCTTATCTCAGCCAAAAAGTCAAGGTCAAAAAGTAGGCAGTGAGTCCAAAGACAGAAAGCGCAGTGGATGTGAGCAAAGTCCAGTTGGGGCGTCCACCTAAAGCAATGTTTCTGAGATGGACGATCTGGAAGACCGCAAAGGGAAACGTAAGAAAGGCAGGCCAGAGAAGCGCGAACGAAAAGCCTGACAAGGGCGCGGCTGCAAAAAGGAGGTATGCCGCGAGAATAAGACTGTGATGCAACTGCACCGCGCGTTCCCATCCAAGACGGCGCAGAAGTGTGCCGCGCTCATATTTTTCGTCAGAGGCAAATGTGGGAAAGTCAAGGATAATGAAATAAGCGAAGGCAAGCGCAGTCAGCGGCAGGACGGTCACGCCCAGCAAACGGGAATAGTCACCTGCTTGAAAGAGAAAGCCGATCGAGGGGATGACATAGCCGAAATGCGCGGCAAGCAGGAATTCGCCAAAGCCGCGGTTGAGCAAACGCAAAGGCGGAATGGCATACACAAGAACGATTAAGAGCGAAAGGGCAAGGAAAAAGTAAGCGACGCCCTGAGGCTCTCGAAGGGATGAAAGATGCAGGCGATTATTTAGATAAAGCGTGAACGCAATCACTGCATTTGCGGCCAACGCGGCCGCGGAAACATACAACGCCGCGTCGCGGATTGACTTTCGCTCAAGGCGCGTTTCATCCGGGATAATTGGCTCGTTTGCGGGGCGAAAGACTTCGGCAAGCAGACTCATGCTGGCTTGCGCGAGGATGATCCCGGCAAGACCAAGCCAAAATAGATCAAGGTGAAAAGGTTTGCCGAGGTAACCGGCGATACTCACGCCGAGGACATAGGTCAGCGCGGCGAGGAGAAGATAGAGAGGACGAGAAAGACGGATGATGTTTTTCAATGTTTCGACACGGTGAGCGAAAGACGAACCGTCAACACAAGTTTACGATTTACGATTTACGATTGCCTGATTCTAGCATGGATTATCATTCCACTGCCATGCAACGCAGAAATGGCATAAAATCAGGCAGATACTCAGTTAGCCGTGATTCCCTGAGCGAAGCGAAGGGTCTCTACCCCTGATATTCGAGATTCTTCGCCGCACTCGCCGTTTGAGGCTCGCGGCTCACATCGTCCCGATGTCCTTCGGGAGAATGACATTGTGTAATTGGAGGTCGCCATGTTTGACAAAATCCCCTTCCATCAAATTCTTGCTTTGTTCACTTTATTTTGCGTGAGTTTGACCGCCTGCGCCCCCGCGCCTGTACCCACCCCCACCGCCACTATGCTAGTGGAAACGCCCAAGCCCTCGGCAACTGCGACGGCATCAGCAACGCCAACAGAAACCCCAACCCCAGAACCAACTGAAGCACCAGTACCTCAATATGAACTTAGCACACTTCCAGAATTTAAAGATTTAGGAATACCTGTGTACGAAATACCAGCAGAGGATCATTTTAATGGAAATTTTCAAACTTTTCTCGATGCCAACTCTGAACCATTTGATCCCACAAAAGTTGTCGTTATGCCACTTACTGCATTCACCAATCAAGATGGAACTTCGTTTAGTTATGTAAAATACAAGGACGACGCATATAAAAATTGGCCAAGTCCAGAAACAAGGTCGTTCCGTAAGAGTCAAATAATCGGGCATACAGTCTCAGGAATATATGAATATTTAGTTCTACCTGTTGAATTTATTTTTCCCGACGGGACAAGTTCTTGGGTTGATACAGTTTATATGATTAAAATAAGTGAAGGAAAAAATAAAAGCGAAGTGAGTTCCAGGCAAATAGTTAGAATTCTCCATGATTGGTTTTCAAGTCCAAAATTATATCTGAGTCTTAAACCTTGCGCAGGTTTAAGTCAAGATCTTGTGGCAGAAAGCCAGATGCTATACCCACCAGCAAAATTAACCGAAATGGCAAAACAATTTGCAAACACGCTAGACACTAAAGGGGATCCAACAAAAATTAGCGAACTAAGTAAAAAGGGAGTAGTATTGTCCGCTTTCATTCCAACACAATAATTGTTTTGTAAATCTAGCTAACCTATCGAACAAAGGGTACAAATATTATTATAAGGCTACCCTCAGTATTGAAAATGCTCCTGCTAAAAATCAAGATTTTGGCAAGACTATCTTTTATGGTGACATAAACAATAGTAAATTATATAGTGGAACACTGGCTTTTATTGTAAACTCTAAAAATAGTAGTCCTATTATTTGGATTTGGGGCAAAAATGGTTAAGAACATAAATCCATCCGCTATTTAGCAAGATATTCTTCCAAACGTTCCACCGCCTGCGGAAGATTCTTTCTTCCAAGGCCCAATCTAAAATGATTCTGCGTGTCGTCATACATTGTGCCGGGTAAAAGCAGAACACCTACATCTTTTACGAGACGGTCACAGAAAGATTCAATATCGCCTTTCAATAGTTTGGGAAATCCCATCGAGCCTGCCTGTGGACGAATCCAAGTAAAGAGTGACGAGTGAGAAGTAAAAAGTTTGTCAATAACAGTCAAGTTATGTTGAATGATATTCAAGTTGCGGTCAATTAGTTTTTGGCGATTTCGCATGGCAACTTCGGAGAGAAATTCGCTTGGCGCGCTGTTGCAGATGGTGGTGTAGTCTTTGAGCGCGGCCATGCGTTCGTAGATCCTGCGGTTCCTTGTAGCCACCCATCCAATGCGCAGACCGGCAAGGCCGTAGGTCTTTGAGACGACACCCAACGAAATGGCATGTTCGCCCATGTCACACGCGGCGGGCAGACGTGTCCCAGGATCATATTCTGACTCACGATAGACTTCGTCAGAAAACAGGAGCAGGTTTTTCTCTTGTGCAAATTTGTTCACGGCCTCAAAGTCCGCGCGAGACATGAGGTAGCCAGTCGGGTTGTGCGGTGTGTTGATGATGATGGCTTTTGTAGATGATCGCGCCAGATGACGTAGTTCATCCAAATCAAGCGCCCAGCCATTTTCTTCGCGAGCCATCCACGGGCTGACATCACATCCAATGCTCTTCGCCACTTCACTCAGGGCTTGATAATGCGGCGCATGTACAATAACATGGTCGTTTTCTTTTAACGCGGCGTGCATGAAAAGGAAGATGGCTTCTTCCGCACCCGTATGAACCAGAATTTCTTCAGGTTGAACTGTCGAGTAGATTTTAGCAATTTCCTTACGCAGGGCAGGGCTTCCCTGCGATTCAGTGTATCCCAGCCAGGTGTTTTGAAATTTCTCCGCCGCGCCGGGTTCAAGGGCAAGCAAGTCCGCGATGGACATGGCTTCGCAATCTGAACTGCAAAGCAGGTATTCGGCGGTGAATTCGTATTTGGCAAAATAGCGTTCGAGTTTGAAGGGTGGAAGATTCATATTTTCCTTATTACGTCCTGAGCGAAGTCGAAGGACAAGTTACAAGGACGCTTCGACTTCGCTCAGCGCGGGGGTTATTTCAGCGCTTTTCTCAAATCACGATAATGCAATTGGTTATGAAAATAGACCAGCTTAATCATTTCGCGCAGGGTCGTCTGTCCCAAAAACGGATGGCGGCCTGTTTTATCAAGATCGGCTTCATCCAAACTTGAAACCCAGGCGACCATTTCCGCACGCACAGATTTATATTGCTCCAGCAATTCTCGCGGAGTCAGTTCCCCGGCCTTTTCCTGTTGACTGGCGTTATAGCGGTCAATGTCAAAGTCTTCGCTTGCGCCGGGGCCACCATCACGAATACTTTGAAACAACTTCGTAAAGCCGCGCTCAGCGCTCACAAGATGTGCAAGAATGCTCCTGATCGTCCACACTGAGCCTTCGGTGTAGACTTCCTTTTGCCATTGCTCACCGGTCAAATCCGCAAAAATGTCGGCGTACTTCTCACCTTCCGACTTTAATTTCTGGACAAGTTCAGCAACTTCTGGCATAGCCATCTCCTAAACTAAAGAATAACCGCCATCAACGACAATCGTCTGACCAGTAATATACTCATTCTGGATCAGGAATTCCAATGCAGATGTTAACTCGTCGGTTCGCGCGGGACGTTTGAGCGGAACCCGATTAATCAGCCTTTCCCACTCCTCACTCGTGACAATGTCCGATTGCAGGACCAATCCCGGCGCAATGGCATTGACGCGTATCTTTGGCGCAAGCGCGCGCGCCAGGATTTTCGTCAACGACTCCAGCGCGGCCTTACTGACAGTATAAGACGGATAACGACTCCACGCTTTCTGCGCGCCGACATCCGTGATGTTGACAATCAGTCCGCCATCTATCATCCTTTTTGCGGCTTCCTGCGCGAGAAAGAACGGCGCGCGTAGATTCAAATCAAGTGACATATCCCAGTTTTCAAGCGAAAGTGTGGATGCATTTCCGCCCGGCATGAATGCCGCAGAATTTACAAGAATGCTGAAGGATGAATGCTGAAGGATGAAATCCAATTCAGAAAATAGTTGTTGTAGTTGAGCAGGATCGGATAAATCGGCTTTCAATAAATGGACTTGTACGCCGAAGAGTGATTCAATCTCAACTTTTGTCTGTTCAGCCTGTTCTTCGGATAAATGGTAATGTAAAGCAATTGCATATCCCTGCCGCGCGAGAGACAAGGCAAAAGCCTTTCCCAAACGGTGTGCGCCTCCAGTGACGAGAGCCAGTTCACTCATACCGCTATTATACCCAGGGCGGTCACAAATTGCGTTTTTTTAGAAGGAGGAAAGCGCAATTTGTGACCGTGGGCATTATATAAACGCTAAGGCAGCAGTCACTGCCAAAGTGACTGCTGCCTTATTTAGAAAGGGCAACCATAAAGGCCGCATCCGCAAATAATTATTTGCGGAAGAAATTTGAGACAAAGAACCAGATGTTCGCTGGTCGCTCGGCGAGGCGGCGCATAAAGTATGGATACCAGTGCGTGCCAAACGGAACGTACACGCGCACCGGGTAGCCTTCCTTCACCAAATTCTCCTGCAAGTCGCGCCGGATGCCATAGAGCATTTGAAATTCAAGTCCGTTTTTGGGCAAGCCCACCTTTTCGGCATATTGTTTTCCAAAGGCAATACGTTTTTCATCGTGAGTTCCAAGCGCAGGGATGGGCGGGATGCGGCCATCGGCACTAAGGCGTGACTTCACCGCGAGAGCCGTATCGATCATGAACTTGGTCAGCAGATCAAAGTTCGCATCTACATCCTGCTTTTTGGGGAAGGCTTTATCAGGCGGTTCTTTATACGCGCCCTTGACCAGACGGATCGTGACCTTATCATCGAGCAAGCGGCGTGTGTCCGCTTCTGAGCGATAGAGATAAGACTGTATGACCATGCCTGTATTCTTATAGCCTTTTGCACGCATTTGGTAGAACAGGTTGATAGTCATATCGGTGTAAGGAGTATCCTCCATGTCAATGCGGACGAAGGTGTTGCAGGATCTGGCTCGGGAGAGAATCCGCTCCAGATTTTGCGCGCACAGGTTCTCGTCCAGACCCAGACCGATCTGAGTCAGCTTGATGGATACGTTAGCGCGCAAATCCGCATTTTTGAGTTCGTCAAGTGAAGCAAGGATATCGTCTGTCGCTTGCTGGGCCTCCCCCGGCCCTGAAGTATGTTCCCCCAAATGGTCAAGTGTAACGTTGATACCTTTTGCATTCAATTCACGCACAACGCGAATTGCATCACTTAGTTGCGTGCCAGCCACAAAACGCGAAGCTGTGCGCCACGCAAATCCCCAACCTGTAACAAGCCTTTGTGCCCAGGCAGCTTTGGAAAGGTATATAAAAATAGATCGTAACATAGTTCTCCCTTTCAAACAGAAATTTAACTTTCTTGTTGACTTATTTTAGCACAACTACCCCCTGTGAGTATGTTATACTTTTTCCCGATCAAATCACTATTTTTGGAGGCTGTGTGAGGAACCGCAACACAAACATCCTTCTACGGGGAACTTCCATCCTTTTTATCAGCATTGCCATAGTTTTGACGACCATCTCGTTTTAGGTTTGTCAAATGTTGTTTTTAAGTCCTATTGAAAATACTTGATCGAAATGCTACACTGTTTGTGAAGGAGATCACTATGGGCGCTATAGGAGTTGTAAGTTTAATAATCGCTCTGATTCTTTATTGGGGCCTTGGCTGGGGCGGACTCGCATCTGCATTCGTTGGGGCAATTTTGGGAATCGTTCTGGTGGCAGTTTTTCAAACAATCAGTGCGTCAGTGGTTGGAAGTAACTTGAGAAACCGCAACACAAACATCCTTCTACGGGGAACTTCCATCCTTTTTATCAGCATTGCCATGGTATTAACCACCATTTCGTTGATCGGCTATAGCCGCCAGCGAAATAACTATCCTGCGGGCATGACGATTGGCGGAGTGCCCGTCGGCGGCTTGACGCCAGCCGAAGCAACGCAACGATTGCTGGAAGTATACACCTCGCCCGTAGAGGTGCAATACGCGGGCGCTGTCATCCAAATTGACCCTGCCGCGGTCGGCTTCAGTTTGGAAGTGGAAAGCATGCTTGCCGCGGCAGACCTGACACGCACAGGCGGCTCGTTCTGGGGCGGGTACTGGGACTACCTATGGAATCGAGACCCTGCCGCATCAAGCATCCCTTTACGCAAGACTCTTGCGGAAGAACGCTTACGCGCCTATTTGGAAACGGAAATAGCGCCTCGTTACGACCTGCCGCCTGCTCCCGCTCAACCAATCGCTGGCTCCACGACATTTCTTCCCGGCCAACCCGGCCAAAGTCTGGACATTGGACGCGCAATTCGTTTGATCAGCGATGCCTTGAACTCACCTGCAGATCGCACCGTTATCCTGACCTTTGCCCGCGCCACCGCCGCGCGCCCGACAATTGACAACCTGGAGATTTTACTCAAACAAATCATAAAGGTCTCAGGCTTTGACGGCCTGATCGGCCTGTATATGTCAGATCTTCAGACAGGCCAGGAAATCCATTTTGCAATTAATAACAATGAGGAAATAAGTGTCGAGCCGGATATAGCCTTTACTGCGTCCAGTACAATAAAAATCCCAATTGTCGTCTCTTTTTTTATTAACAAGGGCAGCAATTTGGACCCGCAGACAACAGAGATCATTTCACGTATGCTGGGTAAATCGGAAAACGCCGCGACTGACCAAATTCTTGAGAGCATAGATGTCAACCAGGGCCCGGTCATTGTTACAAATAACATGGAGGCAATCGGCCTGAAAAGCACGTTCATTGGCGGTTTTTTCTATCTCAGCGCACCAAACCTCCTTCCAGGACGAAAAACACCCGGCAACCAACGCACAGACGTATCCACCGATCCGGATTCATATTCGCAGACGACGCCTGCTGAAATGGGCACACTGCTTACGGATATTTATCAATGTTCTCAAACTAGTGGAGGCGCATTGATCGCCGCCTTTCCAAATAAACTCAATCAAACCTCCTGCCAGTTGATCATTGACTTCATGGCGCAGGATAAACTCGGTGCCTTGATCCAGGGCGGCGTTCCAGACGGGACCCTGGTTCCACATAAACATGGGTACGTGCTTGATCAAAGCGGAGTCGCCCACGATATTAGCGACGCTGGAATTGTCTACACTCCAAATGGCAACTTTGTTCTGACAATTTATACATATCATCCAACACAGACAATATGGGATATAGTCAACCCGCTGGTCGCCAAACTAACCGAGGCAACTTATAATTATTTCAACCTGCCTGTCCAGTAACAATAACCTTACAAAACCCGTTTCCCATAAGGAAAACGGGGTATTTTTGAATAGTTGTTATATAATCGGAATATGAGCGCATCCCTCAGCCTTCACCGCTTACAACAAGTAGATCGTCAGATCGATCAGGTTCAAACACGACTGGCCGCGATCCACAAAACATTGGAGAACGACGCCGAGTTAAGAGATGCGCTTTCACTCGTGGATGCAACTAAAGCGGAATATCAAACCGCAGAACACAAATTAAAACAAAGCGAAGTGGATGTGCAAGCTCAGCAGATCAAGATCCAGCAAACGGATGCAAGTTTGTACGGCGGCAGTGTGCATAACCCCAAAGAATTACAGGATTTGCAAAACGATATAGCATCACTCAAGCGGCATCTATCCACGCTCGAGGAACGCGAATTGGATGCCATGCAAAGGGCTGAAACATTAGAAACGGCTTTGAAGCAGGCAGCAACCGACCTTGAACTTATTCAAGCAAAGCGCGGGAATGAACATCGCAAATTAATTGATGAACAGGCCGCGTTGTCCAAAGACCTGGAGCGTTTGTCATCGGAACGGCAGGCAACTGTCAGCGCAGTGGAAGGCCAGATACTCAAAATGTACGATAGCTTACGCCAACAAAAACGCGGCATAGCTGTTGCAGAAGTGAGCGACAATTCCTGCATGGCATGTGGAACCTCATTGACAGCCTCGCTGCAACAGAATGCGCGCTCTATCAGTAATTTGGCACACTGCCCATCCTGCGGAAGGATCTTGTACGCGGGTTAATCCATCCTATGTTGCTTGACTTATCACCCCAACCATTCTCTTTCATTCTTGGCTTTGTCGTTGCCACAGTATTTTGGTGGCTGTTAGGCAAGGCTCGTCCATTATGGAACGACATCCGTCAGAGCCTGACAGACAAACGTGAAACCGCGCATGTGCGCCATACCAGCAGCCTTGAAGAGAATCATCGCCGCGTTACCCTGCGCCGCGCGCAAGGCATGCACCTGGCTGCGCCGCTTTTTGCGCTCGACGAAATACTGCAAGAACCGAGAGCGCTCGCGCCTTTTCCCACTGTCGAACCCGGCGGGCCGACCGCCAAAGATGATGTAGTTACACAAACAGTTCCTTATCTGCCGGCATGGCCTGATCTGGCCGCAATCTACAACGCGCCGACATTTACAATTCCACAAGCGCTTTCGCGTGGCAGCAATATTGTGATCATCGGTCAACCAGGGATCGGAAAAACGGTCGCGCTGGCACACATCGCTTCCATCACTGCCAACCGAAACGAACAACTTGGGGACCTGCAAGACTACGTTCCCTTCCTTCTCCACGTAGCAGATTTAAAACTACCCATCACAGATGAAAAAAATGTTCTCAACCCCATGGTGGACAAAGCATCTGAATTTGCTTCCGTCCTTGATCTACCGCGTCTCCCTGGTTTTATTCAAACATCCTTCCGTCTCGGCCGCGCACTGGTATTACTCGATGGTTACGATGAATTAACCGCCGACGGACAGAATGCCGTTGTTGAATATATAAAGCTCCTCACACAGACCTATCCAAAGGTTCGCATTGTTACCACAGGCGCACCTGAATATATCGGCGGGTTGATCAACCTTGGGTTCGCGCCGCTCGCGCTCGCCGCCTGGCATCCTACACAGAACGAGAAATTTATTCGTCTATGGGGTGAATTATGGACTCAATATGTTGCCGTTGAGGCTTGGGCCCAAACCGGCCCGGAACAGGTTGACCCCATTCTCTTAAATACCTGGCTAAGCACAGATAACCTCAATCTCAATCCAATGGAAATAACCCTCAAAGTATGGGGCGCGTATGCTGGTGATAGCCTTGGCTCGCACGTGCTTGAAGCCATTGCAACGCATATTCGCCGCATCGCACCCGTAGGAACGCCTCTGGCCGCTTTGGAAATGCTGGCCATGCAGATCGTTCTTACGGCGCAACCTGTTTTTGACCCTCGAAAAGCGCGGAAATGGGTGCAATCTTTTGAAGCACCCGAAGATAAAACAGAAAACATAAGTGAGAAAACACAACCTTCAGAAGAATCAGGAAACGGAAAATCCAAAAAGGGTAAGAAGGGACAAAAAGCCGCGCCAGCTCCATCCGCTGGCTTGCTTGGGAAAATGGCCGCAAGCGGACTGTTAATTACGCACCCCGGAAATCGAATGCGCTTTGCCCATCCGATATTTGAAGGTTACCTGGCGGGTCGCGCGCTTGGCGGTTACGATAAGGAATCTGCATTACTTAATCAACCGGATTGGTCTGGCAAATACCTTGCCATTCATTATCTCGCCGCGCATGGCGATATAACCAAGATAGTACAAAGTATGCTGGAATGGTCGCGCTTGCCTATGCACCGTCCATTACTGGCGGCCTCCCGCTGGCTGCGGGACGCGCCGCGCAATGCAGTCTGGCGTGGAAAACTCATGGGTACGCTTGCCAACTTGCTTCAAACAGAAGGCCTGCCACTAGCGTTACGCGGTCAGGCTTTGGCGGCATTTATTACAAGTAACGATCCCAGCGTATCAGCTCTCTTCCGCCAATTAATGACATCGCTCTCATTTGATTTAGTACACCTTGCGGCGCTTGGCAGTGGCGCAACACGCGACCCCAAGGCCATTCCATTCCTAAAAAATGCCATGCAAGCGCCAAATCTGTCCACTCGCAGGGCTGCTTGTTTAGCATTGGTTGCCATCGGCACAACCGAAGCGCTGGAAACCGTCGCGGACATCCTGCTTAACGAGGATGAAGACCTGCGTCGCGCCGCGGCAGAGGCCCTGGCAAACGACACTAAAGAAGGATACGCCATGCTCAAAGATGGCGCTACTATGCAGGATATTCTTGTGAGGCGTTCAGTTGTATACGGCCTGGCTCGCATTCAAGAACCCTGGGCACAGGAAATCCTTTCAAAGCTGCAACTTGAAGACGATCAATGGGTCGTGCGTAACGCCGCCACAGAAGTCATCGAAGCGAACAGCACAGAAGACAACCCGCGCATTCCACATCCGCTCAAAGCGCCATCCGAATCACCCTGGTTGATTGAATTCGCGGGCAAACAAGGCATGGGCATCTCCCCCGGCACACCCGCAACAGACATCCTGCTTCTTGCACTAAAAGGCGATGAACCTGAAGCGCGTCTCTCGGCTTTGCCATATCTTAGGAACACGCCCACCGAGGGAGTTATCACACAACTTTACAATGCCATGTATCGTGACGATACTAAATTACGCGAAGCCTCATACCAGATCCTTTGGGAGCTCGGCACAGCCGGCATAAAACTTCCTGACCCTACCCAGTTTGGACTTGGTTAACATGCTGAGCATTAGCGCCGCGCTTATCACATGGGAAAATAAAGCCGGATATTATATGACCATGCCCTGAACAAAAAGGAAATCTCGGCAAGAACATGCGAGATCGCCCCGAAAGTCTGAGAAGGATATCAAAAAGAAGTAGCCTAATTTCTATAGGAAAGCGAAAACCACATGACCAACTCACCTCTTTTATTGACAATTGCAGTTTTAGGTGGAACCGGAAAAGAAGGCAAGGGACTTGCATATCGCTGGGCAAAAGCGGGCTATCACGTGCACATTGGCTCGCGCTCACCAGAAAAGGCCGAAGTTACAGCCAAGGAACTTCTCGGTCTGCTCGAAGGCGAAGCATACGTTGCGGGAATGTCCAATATTGATGCCGCACAAAAGGCGAATATTATCGCCATAACTGTCCCCTATGCCGCGCACAGAGAAACACTCGAAAGTGTTAAAGATGTAATGCAGGGCAAGCTCCTGATTGACGCAACAGTTCCTCTTGCGCCGCCGAAGGTGGCAACCGTGCAAATGCCTGCGGCAGGTAGCGCCGCGCAAGAAGCGCACGAGATTCTCGGAGAAGGCACACAGGTCTCGGCCGCATTCCAAAACATCTCACACGAGCTCTTGCTTGACGATGATGCTATTGATTGCGACGTGCTGGTAACCGGCACATCAAAAGAAGCCCGTGTCGAAACACTGAAACTCGTCGAAGCCGCCGGGTTGACTGGCTGGGATGCAGGCCCACTTGAAAACTCTGTCGTGCTCGAAGGCCTGACAAGCATATTGATCGGCATCAACAAAAAGTATGGCTCAACGCACGCGGGCATCAGGATCACAGGCGCAAAGCAATCCACAGATTAAATTGGTTACAAATCCCAAAAGAAAAACCTGCGCCATCTGCTTAATCTGCGGATAACCCTTGCTCACCCTTACTCCCCTACTAAACATCCCTCTCATCCGCCACGACGATAACCTGGCGGATATTCTCGTTAACGCATTACAAGCTACGAACATCGCTCTACAGGATAACGATATCCTTGTGCTTGCCCAAAAGATCGTTAGCAAGGCAGAAGGACGCATGGTCAATCTTGCGACTGTTACGCCGTCTAAGCAGGCAATTGATTTGGCGCAAAAAGCTGATAAAGACGCGCGTGTAGTTGAACTCATGTTACAGGAAAGCAAAGAAATCCTGCGTGTCCACTCCGGCACGATCATCGTTGAGCACAAACTAGGTTTTATCTGTGCCAACGCGGGCATTGATCATTCGAACGTGGCGGGTGTCGGCGACACAAATGAAGAATATGTTTTATTGTTGCCTGAAAACACAGATAAATCTGCAGCTGAAATTCGCACAAAAATAGAATCGGCTACAAATAAAAAGATCGGCGTGCTCATAATCGACTCACACGGACGCGCATGGCGTAATGGCACTGTCGGCATCGCGATTGGAATATCAGGTATCCCGGGTTTGGTCGATCTGCGCGGCGACAAAGACCTCTTCGGCTATACCCTACGCGTCACACAAGTAGGCGCGGGGGATGAACTTGCCGCTGCAGCCTCACTCATCATGGGACAAGCCGCCGAAGGCACACCTGTTGTCCATGTACGTGGATTCCCGTATAAATTACGAGAGAGCGCGCTCAAAGAACTCATCCGCCCAAAAGATCAGGATTTATTCCGTTAAATTAAATGCCAACAAATCTTATAACACGTGATACCCTTATACAATAACATGACCCAAAAGGTAAACCCATGCTAACAATTCCCGCATCCCATCAAGACCTTATTAGAGACGAGACCAGGTCTTTTCTCTTTCTCGTCACCCTCATGCCCAACGGCTCACCACAGGTCACCCCCGTCTGGTTCAGCGCGGATGGCGAACACATCCTCATCAACACGGCCAAAGACCGCGTCAAGGAACGCAACATGCGCGCCCGTCCGCAAGTGGCGCTGGTCATTCAAGACCCCAAAACACCTTATCGCTACCTGCAAATCCGCGGACGCGTGGATAGTTTCACCGAAGAAGGCGGTGACGAGCACATCAACTTCCTCTCGCTGAAATACGATGGCAAACCGTGGAAAAAAGTCGCGGGACAGACGCGCATCATCTTTAAGATACTGCCCGAGCACGCGGATGCCCACTAACGCAGACGACCTGCACACCTTCCTGCGAACTCGACGCTCCATCCGCCGCTTCAAAACGGACCCTGTACCTGATTCCGTTATACAACGCATTCTCACCACTTCCGTCTTTGCCCCATCCGCACATGACCAGCAACCCTGGCGGTTTTGCGTAGTGACAGATTTATCCGTCAAAACGCGGCTCGGAAGAGCCCTCACTTCCCAAATGCGTGCCGACATGCAGGCCCAAGGCGCGCATGAATCTGACATTGAAAAACGTGTCAGCCTGTCCCTGCGCCGCATGGACGAAACTCCTGTCGTCATCATCCTCTGCCGCGACACGACCGCCGTCCGCACCGACACGCCCGAAGAAGTGGTCATGGGAATCCAATCCACCGCACAGGCAGGATTACAGCTACTGCTGGCCGCACACGCAGAGGGACTCGGCGGGAACTGGATTTGCTGGCCGCTGTATGCGCAAGGAGCGACTCGGTCCGCGCTTGATCTACCAAAAACCTGGGAGCCGCAGGCGATGTTTTTTATTGGGTATGCAGATGAAACACCGAAAATTAAAGAAATGAAAGATTTGCAGAGCGTGATGAAAATATTATGACCACGGA
>Ga0315273_10000516_pt1 | contig 41149 bp, 22 predicted proteins | sample YL17G02_0_MG_FD_205753 | JGI IMG/M metagenome (GOLD analysis project Ga0315273, IMG submission 205753) | Sediment microbial communities from Yellowstone Lake, YNP, Wyoming, USA - YL17G02_0 | ecosystem: Environmental > Aquatic > Freshwater > Lake > Sediment | place: USA: Wyoming | collected...
CACGGACGGCGGGCGGCTGGTGGTTTTTCTGCGGGACATCACCGCGCGCAAGAAGGCGATAGAGGAACTTCTGGAGAGCGAAGAACGACACTGGGCCGTCCTCCGGACGGCCATGGACGGCTTCTGGATGACGGACACACAGGGGCGTCTGCTGGAAGTCAATGAGGCCTATTGCCGGATGAGTGGCTATAGCGCGCCGGAACTGCTGGCCATGCGCGTTCCCGACTTGGAGGTCGGCAATACGGCGAGTGACATAGCTGCCCGAATCCAAACGATTATGGCGCAGGGCGAAGACCGTTTCGAGTCTCGGCACCGGCGCAAGGATGGGAGCGTGTTCGAGGTCGAAATCAGCATCCAATACCAGCCCACGGACGGCGGGCGGCTCGTGGCTTTTCTGCGGGACATCACCGAGCACAAGCAGGCCGAGGATGCGCTGCGGGAGAGCGAGTATCGTTGGAAGTTTGCCATCGAGGGGTCCGGAGACGGACTCTGGGACTGGAACGTGCCGGAGAGTGCGGTGTTCTTCTCTACACGCTGGAAAGAAATGCTCGGTTTTGCGGAAGACGAGATCGGCAGCGGCCTCGACGAATGGAGTAAACGCGTTCATCCCGACGACCTGGCGAGGGTGAGGGCCGATGTGCAGGCGCATCTCGCCGGAACGACACCCCTTTACATCAATGAGCACCGCGTCAGTTGCAGGGATGGCAGTTGGAAATGGATTCTCGACCGTGGCGTGGTGGTCAGCCGTGATGCCACCGGCGAACCCCTGCGCATGATTGGCACGCACGCCGACATCACTGAGCGCAAGCGGGCGGACGAAGAACTGCTGGGGCGCTACCGCCAGCTCGATGGGCTCCACAAACTGGCCGATGCGATCATCCGCGCACAGACAGTCGATGAAATCTGCGCGCAGGCAATATCTTGTGCCAAGTTCACGCTCCAAGCCGATCGTGCCTCTGTCGTGTCGTTCGACCCGGATGGTCTCATGCGTATCAAGGCTTGGGACGGATTGTCCGACAAGTACCGGGCCGAAACAGAAGAGAGGATGCTCTGGAGCGAGGAAGAATCCGATCCGCGCCCACTCCTCGTTTCAGATGTGCAGTTCATCGTCGAGCAGAAAGCCTCTCAGCGTACGATTCTATCAGAAGCCGATCTGGAGAAGTTGAGGCCACTGATCCTCGGCGAGGGAATCCGCGCGCTGTGCGCGATTCCGCTCATATACCAAGGTCGGATTCTCGGGCGACTCATGGTCTATTTCGACACGCCGCACAGATTCACAGGAGAGGAAATCCAGCTCGCGCAGACGATCGCCGCGCACGTCGCGTTCGCCATCGGACGGCAGCGGGCCAGTGATGTCCTGCGGGCGATTGTCGGCGGAGTATCCCGGTCGACGGGAGCAGAGTTCTTCCGGATTCTGATCCGCCATCTGGCCAACGCGTTTCACCTCCGCTGGGCGTTCGTCGGTGAAACGGTCGGCGCCGGCAGGGGCAGGATCCGGACTCTGGCATTGTGGGCGGGCAGCGACTATGCCCCGAACTTCGAGTATGACCTGGCCGGGACGCCGTGTGAGGGAGTGATGGGTCGCGCCATGTGCTGCTACCCCAGGGATGTTGCGCGGACATTCCCGCAGGACCATCTGCTGGTCAAATTGGGGGTGGAAGGCTACGTCGGCGTGCGGCTTTCGGATTCTTCGGGGAACTCGCTTGGAATCCTTGTCGTGATGAACGATACGCCGATCCGCGAACCATCCCCGGTTCAGTCCACTCTCTCGGTCTTTGCCGCCCGCGCGGGTGCCGAACTGGAGCGGCTCCGGACGGAACAGGGCTTGAAGCGCGAACAGCAGTGGTACCGTTCGATGTGCGAACACATCGCCGAGGCGTTCCTTATCTGCGATGCAGACACCGGCCGCCTGATCGAGGCCAATCCGGTCTTGCAGACTCTTCTGGGCCACACTCGGGACGAGCTGTTGGCGATGACACTCTACGAAATCATATACGACGATCCTGCGACTGTAGAGCGCTACATACAAGACCATATCAGAGGACCGCATCATACGCTCTGTCGGATGCGTTACCGTCATAAGGATGGCACTCCGGTGGAGGTCGAAACGAGCACGAGTCTGTTCGTCTCCGATCAGCAAAGAGCGCTGTTTGTGCTTGTCCGTTTCGCAGATCGGGAGGCGGTGCGGCTGGTCTCGAATGCTGCACAGGGAAGGGATTGTTCCCCGGTTGGCGCCATGTTTGATAGTGATGGTGACTGACGGAAGTCAGATTCCAGGAGGCGGTGAGTGACATGCGATTGAGGCTTGAGACGAAAGCTGCACTCTTCTTCTGCCTGCTGATGGCGGCCGGCTTCGGCATGGCGCTGATGTACGGGTTTCATTCACAGCGCAAGAGCCTTCTCGAGATGGCCGCGCAGCGGTACCTGGCTATTGCGGACAATCTCGGAAACCAGATTCTCAGAAACTATGAAATCGCTGAACCGCACGGATTACAGGGTCTCACCGAGCGTGCCGTCCGGGACGGGGAAGGAGTGCTCTCGACGATCGTCGTCGACGCCGGCGGCCTGGTCGTGGCCGCGACACCGCGACGGATGATCGACGACGGGCTGCCCGGCCCTGAGATGCAACAAGTGATGACGGAGAGGAAGCCTCGAACGTCTGCCGATCTCACGAGCAACGCGTGGACGCTGCAAGTGATGCTGCCGATCGTGTCAGAATCCGGCAACGCCCCTGTAAGAGGGGGGCTCTGCTTTGTCGGTTCCCTGCAAGGAGTGCAGGACGAGCTTAAGGGACTCGTCCGCCGGCAGGTGACGATCTTTCTGATTCTCATCGGAATGGGTCTTCTCGGCACCGTCGTCTACTTGCGACGAGGCATCGTCAGACCCATGAGAGAACTGTCCGAGGCAACTCGGCGTGTCGTGGCCGGGGATTTCCGCGAATTACAGACCAAGAAGACACTTGATGAAATCGGCCACCTGGCCGGCTCGTTCAACTGGATGGCCGAAGAACTCCGCAAGTCCAGGGAGTATCTCCAGGACTACAATCGCACACTGATGCAGATGGTGGCTTCAGAACAGGACCTCAATCGGCTTGACGATGTGATTTCCTCGATCGCCTACGCGCTTGTCGAAATCGACAATCACGGCGACATTTGCCGGTGGAACAAGGCGGCGACCGATATCTTCGGGTTGCCCCCCGGGTCGGTGCTGGGACGTCCTCTGCGCGACTCCGGAATCCCATGGGATTGGTCTCAGGTGGCCGGGTTTGTCGATGGATGCCTGGATGATAGCCAATCGTGGCATCGTGACGGAGTGCCGTACGACCGGCCTGATCAAACTCAAGGGTATCTGACGCTCACCTTGAGCCGAGTCGACTCCCCGGATGCCGGCCCCGACGAGACGCGTGCGGCGCACATTCTTCTGGCGGCCGATGTGACCGAACGGAAGCGGGTGGAGGAGGAGCTGCAGACCCTCTTTTCCCGTCAAGAAGCAATCCTCAGCGCCGTCCCGGACATCATTATGGAAGTGGACAGCAACAAGATCTATTCCTGGGCGAATCACGCGGGCTTTGAATTCTTTGGCGAGGATGTACTCGGAAAAGAGGCTGCTTTCTACTTTGAAGGCGAACAAGCTACATACACCAATGTTCAGCCGCTTTTTGACGGGAGCGAAAGCGTCTTCTACGTTGAAAGTTGGCAACGCCGCAAGGATGGACAGAAGCGATTGCTCGCATGGTGGTGCCGCGTCCTCAAAGACAGCAACGGTAACGTAACCGGCGCCCTATCTTCGGCCCGAGACATCACCGAGCGCAAACGGGTCGAGGAAATGCTGCGGGAGAGCGATGCCCGGTACAACCAGTTGGCCGAGCAGAGCGGCTTCATCGCATGGGAAGTGGACGCCCAGGGTCTATACACCTATGTCAGCCGTGCGTCCAAGACCCTTCTGGGTTACCGCCCGGACGAACTGGTGGGGCGGATGTACTTCTACGACCTGCATCCCGAATCCGGACGAGAGGCGTTCAAGAAAGCCACCTTAGCGGTCTTTGAGCGGAAGGAACTGTTCCAGAATCTTGTCAACGCCGTACAGACCAAAGACGGCCGCCAGGTGTGGGTCTCCACCAACGGCATCCCCCTCCTGAACGCCGACGGAACCCTGCAGGGCTACCGCGGCTCCGACATCGATATCACCGACCGCAAGCGGGTGGAAGAGGCGCTTCGGGCGGCTTCGCTGTATTCACGCAATCTCATAGAAACCAGCCTCGATGCATTGGTCACTATCAGCGCCGAAGGAACAATCACCGACGTCAACGCAGCCACCGAGAAGATTACCGGCATGAGCCGGGAAGGGCTCATCGGCAGTGATTTCTCGGATTGTTTCACCGAACCGGAAATGGCGCGTGCCGGGTACCAGAAGGCATTTGCACAGGGGCAAGTCACTGACTACCCACTTGCCGTTCGCCATACATCCGGCACGATTACGGATGTGCTCTATAACGCTTCCGTCTACCGAAATGAACAAGGAGAGGTTCTCGGTGTCTTCGCCGCCGCCCGCGACATCACTGAGCACAGGCGGGCCGAGAAAGAGGTCGCGCGGCTGGCGGCCGCCGTCGAGCGGTCGGCGGAAGCAATCGTCATCACCGGCACAGATGGCCGTGCCGTGTACGTCAATCGCGCCTTTGAACTAACCAGCGGCTTCACGCGCGAGGAAATCATCGGATTGATCCCTGACCAAGTCACCGGTTGCCTGAGCGATCCGGCGCTCCACCGGCAGATGCTTGAGACGGTCGCTCAAGGACAGCAGTGGTCGGGACGAATCAGCGCCCGGAGGAAGAACGGAACGTTTATCCAGTTGGACATGACCATCACCCCGGTCCGTGATGAGACCGGGGCGATCGTGAACCACGTCTCAACCCTGCGCGAAATCACTCAGGAGTTGGCTATCGAGGGGCAGCACCGCCAGGCACAGAAAGTGTAGCTCCGCTTCGGAGGATCGCATCGTGAGGCAAACCTTGGCACCACACCAGGAAACTGAAGGGCGGACGCGCGAGGAAGAGTACCGCGGACTCTTCCAGAACATGCTCGAGGGATTAGCCTATTGCAGGATGCTGTATGACGCGCAGGGCCTGCCGGTGGACTGGATCTATCTTGATACCAACCCCGCATTCGAGCGAATCGCCGGGCTGGCCAATATCAGAGGCAGGAAAGCTACCGAAGTGATTCCTGGGATTCGAGAGTCGAATCCTGAATTGTTTGAGGTCTGCGGCCGGGTCGCCCAAAACGGCCAGCCCGCGCGATTTGAGACCAGAATTGAATCGCTCGGGATCTGGTTCGACTTGTCTGTTTTCTGCCCGAGCCGGGAGCATTTCGTCGCCGTCTTCCAGGATATCACCCAGCGCAAACAAGTCGAGGCAGCGTTGCGTGAAGGCCGAAACACGCTCGCCCAGATTATGAATTCCCTGCCACAGGCGGTCTTCTGGAAAGATCGCGACGGCGTCTATCTGGGATGTAACCGTGTGTTCGCGCGGTCAGCCGGGGTCCCGAGTGTCGATGCCATCGTCGGTAAGACCGATTTCGACCTCCCCTGGCCGCGTCATGAGGCTGAGGCGTACCGTGCTGACGATCGTGATGTGGTCGAGCACAATAACCCCAAGTTGCACATCGTCGAGCCAATACAACAGGCCGACGGAACCCGTCTCTGGATCGACACCTCCAAAGTCCCACTCACCGATGAAACTGGCCAAGTGCGTGGGGTCTTGGGCGTGTATGAGGACATCACCGAGCGCAAGCGGGCCGAGGAGGCGCTGCGGGAATCAGAAGTCAGATACAGGACACTGTTTACCAGTGCTGGAGAGGGAATAGTCGCGACCGACTTGGAGACGATGCAATTCCGCTATGCCAACCCGTGTATCTGCAGGATGTTTGGATACACGGAAGAAGAGTTCATGCGGCTAGGAATTGCGGACATTCACCCAAGAGGGTCCTGGGACTCCATACTGACCGAGATTGAGGCCCGAGTGCGGGGTGAAAAAACGGGGTCCGATACCATTCCATGTCTGCACAAGAACGGCACTGTCTTTTACGCGGAGCTTAGCCCCGCAGTCTTAGACGGCAGTAAGTGCATTTGGGCATTTTTCACGGACGTCACTGAGCGCAAACGGGCAGAGGAGGCGCTGCGGGAGAGCGAGGAAAGATTTTCGAGGGCCATCCATGCGACCGAAGAGGGTCTTTGGGAATGGGATATTCTTACCGGTCAGGAGTTCTTTTCCCCTCGCTGGTGCGAGATTATCGGTTACTCGTTTGATGACGCGGAATTGCCGCATACTTACGATTCATGGGCAGGAAGAATCCACCCTGATGACTCCGAGCGTGTGAGTAGTGCTCTGAAGAACCATCTGGAGAAGGGCACGCGATATGATGTTGACTATCGGCATCGGCATAAATCGGGTGAATACCACTGGCAAAACTCCAAGGGGAAGGCGAGTGCTGACGAGAGTGGGAAGCCCGTCAGAATGACCGGGTGTATCTCCGACATCACCGAGCGCAAGCGAGTCGAGGAGAGATTACGATACTTCCAGAAAGCTGTGGATGACGCATCGGATGCAATTGGCATGGCTACTCCTGAAGGAAGACACTATTATCAGAATAGAGCCTTCACGAGGTTGTTTGGATTATCTGCCGAGGACGTGGATGGCGAGGCGGGACCAGCATCGACTGTCTACGCTGATGAAGCGGTGGGACGTGAGGTCTTTGCTGCGTTGATGAGGGGAGACTCGTGGATCGGCGAAGTTGCGATGTTGGACAAGGACAGGAATACCCTGGACATTCTCCTGCAGGCCTACTCCATCAAGGATGAACGGGGCAACTCACTCGGTCTTGTTGGTGTGCACACGGACATCACCGCGCACAAGCGGGCCGAGAAAGAGGTCGCACGGCTGGCAGCCGCCGTCGAGCAATCGGCGGAAGCAATCGTCATCACCGGCACAGATGGCCGAGCGGTGTACGTCAATCGCGCCTTTGAACGAACCAGCGGCTTCACGCGCGAAGAAATCATCGGATTGATCCATGACCAAGTCACCGGTTGCGTGAGCGATCCGGCGCTCCACCGGCAGATGCTTGAGACGGTCGCTCAGGGACATCAGTGGTCGGGACGAGTCAGCACCCGGAGGAAGGACGGAACGTTCATCCAGTTGGACATGACCATCACCCCGGTCCGTGATGAGACCGGGACGATCGTGAACCACGTTTCGATCCTGCGCGATGCCACTCAGCAACTGGTTTTGCCGAGGCAGCACCGCCAGGCACAGAAAGTGTAGCTCCGCTTCGGATGCAGAGACAAGAATCGTCCAACTCCCCTCCGTGGATTGTGACCGATCGGGGAAACCCCAATGAATCGCATTCAGACATCGCTCTTGCTCGTGACGGCGGCCAGCGCAGCACCCCCTGGTGGGCAACACAAGTGTTCACGACCTGTCGCGGGACTCCCTTCTGAGCATCGAGGTCAGCGAGGTCCTTTCAACAAATCCCGGCGACCGGAGCCATGGTCTCTACGTCAGGGCCGTACTTCCCCGGGCGCTCTTTTCTCCATCTCGCGTGCAAAAGCGCTGACGGCCGTCCACTGCCCCTCCGCATGGATGCCGGCTTCCTCGAGAACCTTGGCGGCCTGTCCGCTCCCAAGATAGTGGCCGTGAACAAAGGAGTGCAGCGTCCGGCGCAGCCCGTCCTCCGAGCGGACCCAGCGGTACATGGTCGGTAGCGTGAAATCGGTGATTCCCATGGACTGGAATGTCAGTTGCTCGGGGAGAATCCGCTGACGGGTGGCCGGATCCAGAAGATTGAACATCTCAACGGAAGAAATGTAGTAGACGTTCATATTGAATCCGGCGCGGTCGAGACGGGGCAGCACGTCGTTGACGAAGATCGTGGCGACCCCGTTGCCCTGGAGTATGATTGTCCCGTTGTGCTGCCGGGCGGTGGCGTCGGCGCGCCGAAGTGCATAGACTCCGTTGATCGTCTCCATGACCGGCGGCAGATGGAGTGCCTCCCAGTCAGCCAGCGTATCCTCGGGACGCGTGACAAAAGGAGCGAGGACGGCGGGGCGATGGCGCAGCGATGCGATCAGAAGGGGCCAGATCTCACGCGCGTCCCACGGTGTCAGGGTGATCATCACCTTGCCGGGGAAGCACTCTTGCAGCAGTTGGAGCGCCTGCGGATCAGCATGGGTTGGACCATCTTCTCCCGTCTTCACGCCGGCGTGGGCATTGACGATGATCCAGGTATCGTACGGCTGGCCGGTGGCGGCTTCGCGTGCCTGCTGACCGATGCCGTGCAGGCGTGCGGGGATGTGCTCAAGCGCCGCGATGAATGCGCCATAGGAAGACGACACACCGATGTGCTCGCCGAAGGTTGAAAGCCCGGACATGAACGCGCCCATGTTGTCTTCGCAGATGCCGCCCAAGGCGATCAAACGCGAATCCGGGTTACGCTTCGCATGGTAGAACCCCTGCGGGAATCCCTCTCCGATCGCGCTGACACTGGTTGATCCCAGCAGATCGGCGGCGGCCGCATAGAATGCCCCTCCAGTCCGGCGGTTCAATTCTCCCAGCGCGGAGCCGAGTGCGCCCCTTAGAGTAATCGCGTCTCCGGGCTTGAACTGCAGCTTCTCGGGAGGTGCGTCCGGACGGATATCAGGATCCGAATAGACAATGCTCAAACGCGGAGCGGGCGTTCGGCGACGCCGCCCACGGGCGTTGAGCTCATCCCGGGATCTGGCGATGCGGGCGGACGCAAAGTGCGCCAGCTCTTTGTTCTGTTCAAGCACGCGGCGCACCAGCATCAGAGTGTCGAAGTAGCACGCCTCGATTCGTGTGGCTGTCTTGTCGCCCGAGAAGCGTGGCACAGTCACGTTGAATTCTTTCTCAAGCTCGGCCAACGCCTGATAATATCCATCCGAGGCGAACTTGTGCCCGGCGCCGTGCGAAGCCTTGCCTTCGACCCCGTATTTCCAGCCCTTGACTGTGTGATAGATGACTGCTGTGGGTTGCCCGTTGTCCGAGGCCAGGGCCGCTCGCTGGGCCGCGAGGATCTGGCGAAAATCCATCCCGTCGGGGACTTCGATCGTGTTCCAATCGTGGAAATGGGTCAGTTCGCCGGGATTCCATTGAACGTAGTCGCCCGGCCCCTTGTCGTCGAGGCAGACATGGTTCGAGTCGATCGAGGCCTGATTGAAATCGACATGCAGGACAATGTTATGGAACCCGTTGGTGGCGGCCGTGGCCAGCGCTTCGTGCACACGGCCGGGCGTCATCCCGCCCTCCCCTTCGAGGACATGCACCTTGGGCGGGTCATCCCGGTAGATGTCGAGAGCTGCGGCCGCCAGTCCAAATGCGGTTGGAACGCCCACGCCGCTGGCACCGGTGGCGTGCTTGACGAACGGCACGAAGCAGGTCGGGTGTCCGTCGAGCGGCTTAGCCTTCAAACTCCTGAAGAGGGGGGTTTCGTTCGTGGGATTGCGACGGAATCCGAGCAGGTCTTCCAATCGCAACTGGCGCTTTTCGGTTGCAAGCAGATCCGGCTGTCCAATCCTGACAAGCTCGTTGCGCAGCGCCCAGTTGGCATACAGACCCATTGCCTTGTGCCCGGCTGCATATGAGAGGATGTCGTTGTCTGGACGATCCGGTGAGGCGAAATCGTAGATCAGGTTCTGGTAGATTAGCGCCTGTACGATGCGTCCGGAGGAAATGCTTCCCCCTGGGTGCCCGGATGTGGGCACGTAGTTGTAGAGAATGGCGCACAACGCGCGATAAACCAGGTCGATCCTCTCCCATTGTTTGAGTTCATCGGACGCGACCGCTGATGCGACGCTCTGGGTCTCCGCTTTAATGCTGCAAAATCGGCCGCGACGCGGAAGGTACATCGGCGTGGTCGCTGTGTGGGCAACAGTGGTGATTGTTTCCGGCATGGGGATGCTCCTCAGTGAGTCTTGGGATCTTGGGTCGATTCCTGCGCGAACGGGTCCTCGAATCTACAACCAACCGGTTTGGCCCGACCGGGCCGCAGATTCAATTAACAACAACTTGGACTCCGAGCCACCTCCACATGGTGGTTCGAAATGTACGGTGAACGCACAACGGCAGGATGATTCGATGGGTGTCAAATGACAGGGCGGTGTCAAAATCCGGATAAATGTGACGAAGTGGTGCGGGACTGCCGGCAAAATGCAGCAGCGACGCCCGTTTCCAACGGGCGATTCTCGGCTTCCATCTCATTTGGCGCGATCCGACTGATGTAACGCAGTCGGCCCATTCACCCTCCTTTTTCTCCCTTGTCATGTCCACGGCTCAAGCATACAATGCTCTGTCATCGGATCTTCCGGGAATGAACGAACCTGAGTGGGAGGGAAGATCCGGGAGAAGTACTGACACAAGATTCTGTCGAATTGCCAACACCTGTAATCGGGAGGGACCATGAATCGTCCAAAGCCGTTGCTAGTCATTGGGTTTGCTGTACTGTTACTGGCGAGCTTCTCGTTGTCTGCCCAGGCTCAATTGGGTGGCCTGAAGCGGCGGGTCAAGCAGAAGGTCGAGGACAAGGCCGCCGAGAAAGCCGAAGAAGCGATCGACAAGGCGGCCGAAGGTGACCAGGAAGAGAAAGCCGACTCCGCTGAGGCAGGGGAGCAGTCGGGCGGCAAGGTCGGTTCCGAGAAGCAGGGCGAAGGCTCGGCTGGAACAGAGTCCGCGCAGAAACCGGGAGAGGGCGTCTGGGTCAAGTACGATTTCGTCCCCGGTGACCGGGTGATCTTCTTCGATGATCTCACGCGTGATGAGGTAGGCAACTTTCCCCAGCGGCTGGAGCTGGAAAAGGGGAACATGGAGATTGCCGAGTGGAAGGGCTCCCGCTGGCTGCGAACGCCCACCTACAGCGACTTTTCCATCCCATTGCCGGAGACGCTTCCAGAGAGGTTTACGCTGGAGTTTGATTTCTATGCCCCGTACGATTGGCCTGAAGTCCTGGTCACCTGTGTGACGCCTGAGCAAGCCGACGCGGACAACACTTACTGCGAAGCGTTCTTCACCACCTTCGGATCTTCAGCGGGTATCAGGCGGGCCAACAGCAAGGAGGAAGTCGCCGTCACCAGGCTGGCGGCCGACGTGGACAAGGGGGTCATGCACTGCCAGGTCATGGCAGATGGGAAGTACATGAAGGTGTATGTTAACAGTACCAGGGTTTCCAACTTCCCCAACACCAATTTCGGGCGATCCAATAAGCTCTATTTCCATGTTTCGGCTCAAGAGGAGAGACCCGCGATGCTTGCCAATTTCCGCGTCGCCGCCAGCGGCAAGAAGATCTACGACGCGCTCATGGCGAACGGACATGTGGCGACCCAGGGGATTCTCTTCGACTCAGGCTCCGACCGCATCCGGCCTGAGTCAACGCCGACGCTCAAGGAGATCGGGCAGATGCTGAAGGACCATGCCGATCTCAAGCTGCTAATCGAAGGGCATACTGACAACGTCGGCGAGAAGGCATTCAATCAGACGCTGAGTGAAAAGCGGGCCAATGCAGTGCGCAACTCACTGGTGACCCAGTTCGGGATCGATGGTGCCCGGCTTGAGGCCAAAGGATTCGGTGACACCAAGCCGGTCAGCTCGAACGACACGCCCGAGGGAAGGCAGAATAACCGGCGTGTGGAGTTGGTGAAGATCTGACCGTCTTTCAGTGGTGGCGCAGACACTCCTGTCCGCGCACGGGCGGCGGGCAAGAGTGTCCACCCCACCAGCAAATAAGAAGGAGTTCCTCCCTCACAAAGGAACTCCTCACACTTCACCAGTCAGCGCCCCTTCACCGCTTGTTGAACTGACAACTCCGTTCTCGGAGCCAACCATATAGTGTATCAAAGGATGTGCCAACATGGCCGGATGCGAGCATGCACTCGTATCGAGTTGGGAAACAATAAGTTATGAGAATTGCTGGGGCGAGTCCATTTCCCGGACATCGTGCTGCACGCACTTTCTGCGAGAGCGCCGAATCGTGACTAATTTAATCTGTATGTATCTCGTTGTCTTTTAGTAGATTACGAGAGACGCAATCCATGCGCGTCCAGGGCGCATGTTCGGAAGGGTCTCTGGACTCCGAGCACCTGTCGGCCGGAGGGATCCTGTCAGCACTTCCACCGACCGGGTGAAACGGCTTGATCGATTCACTGTGGTCGATCTAACTTCGATGCCGTGTCGTACCGGAGTGTTCGGGACCGGCCATTAGTCGAGCATACTGAATGACGGAACGGGGGACGGCTCTTCCGAAATGCACGCGGACATGAAATCCAACGACCTGGCACAGGCAATCGACACGCGGCTCCGAGACATGGCAGACCCGCAGGAGGCGGCCAAGGCCGCCAAGTACTACGGCTCTGGCGGTCCCTTCATGGGCATCGGCATGGAAAAGCTCCAGCGCCTGACCGCTGACATTACCCGAGAACCGGGAGTCGGCGACGCCCCGGCAGGCGTGATCGGCCTCGTCCGGGCGCTCTGGGAATACGGGAGTCACGAGCATCGGCTTCTTGCGGCCATGCTGGTGCAGAGACTCCTGAAGCCGTTCAATGCGGAGGTTTGGGACCTCTGTGGCCACTGGCTTGATGAGGCCGACACTTGGGAGCTGGTCGATTCCATCGCAGTGGGTATTCTCGGTGAGATGGTGGTTGCTGATCCCAAGCGAATCGAAGGACTGAGACTTTGGACCGCGACCGGCAACTTCTGGCAGCAGCGCGCAACGGTCATGGCCATGCTCCCGCTCAATTCCGGGGGGCGCGTTCACCCGACAGAGACATTCGAGATTTGCCGCCCCTTGATGCTCACGACAGAGCCGCATGTCCGAACGGCACTTGCGTGGGTGATCCGCGAGGTCGGGGCTGCCGCGCCGGAGGAGACAGCAGCATTCCTGCTACCCTACAAATTCAAAGTGGTCAACAGCCTGCTGCGAGAAGCCGCCCGGAAACTTCCCCGTCACCTCGAACGTGCGATCGTGGGCGGGTAGCTCGCAGCCCCTCCCATCCAGAGGCTGTCAAATCGATTCTGACAGGGCCGGATCGGATTGTCTGTCGCAACCAGATTTCATTTTGCGTATTGGAAAGCCGTGGCAAAGCGCCGTGACAGGCTGGTCTTGACTGGCTGGCTGTGACCACGCAGGAGAGTGCACATGAGACTATCGGCAGGTTTGGACAAGATCTTCCGCCCCAAGTCGATTGCCATCGTCGGCGCGACCGTGCGCAGAGGGACAATCGGGCGTGAGATCACGCACAACCTTATCTCGTATGGTTTCACCGGCAAGGTGTTTCCGGTGAATCCCGCCGCTGAAGTGATCCACTCGGTCAAGTGCTATCCGTCGATTCTCGACATTGCCGATGAAATCGATCTGGCGATCATCATGGTCCGGAAGGATCTGGTGCTGCCGGTTGTTGACGAGTGCGGGCGGAAAGGCGTCGGGGGTGTCGTGGTGATCACCTCGGGTTTCAAAGAAGTCGGGCCGGAAGGCGCCACGCGCGAGGAGGCGGTGCTGGAACGTGTGCGTCACTACGGCATGCGCATGATCGGGCCGAATTGCTTTGGAGTCATCAACACGCATCCCGACGTGATGATGAACGCCACCTTTTCCCGCAACTTGCCTCTGCCCGGCAAGATTGGTTTCATGTCGCAGTCGGGGGCCTTGGGTGAGGGCGTTCTGAATCATGCCCGGAAGCTCGGGATCGGTTTTTCGATGTTTGTCTCGGTGGGCAATAAGGCCGACATCTCGGGCAACACCATCCTGGATTACTGGAAGGATGATCCCGCAACACAGATCATTCTGTTGTATCTGGAAAGCTTCGGTGCCCCTGAGACATTCGCGAAGATTGCGCGCGAGATCACGAAGACCAAGCCGATCATCGCGATCAAGTCGGGCCGGACGACGGCCGGGGCCCGCGCCACCGCGTCGCACACCGGTGCCCTTGCCGGCGACGATGCCGGTGTGGATGCGTTGTTCGATCAATGCGGTGTCTTGCGGGTCAACTCCGCCGAGGAGTTGTTCGACCTCACCAAGGCCTTCGACCAGCAACCGGTCCCAAAGGGGAACCGCGTTGCGGTCCTCACCAACGCCGGCGGGCCGGGTATCCTGGCGACCGACGCCGCCGCCGGGATCGGGCTGGATGTGGTTCGCCTGGACCCAAAGACCATCGAAGTGCTGAAAGCGCATCTCCCGGCCGAGGCCGCCACCGGCAATCCGGTCGATATGATCGCTTCGGCGACACCCGATCAATTCGAGATGGCGCTGGATAGTCTCTCGGCCGACCCGAATGTCGACGGCCTGATCATTGTCTTTGTTCCGCCGATCATGATCGATGAAATGGCGGTGGCCGATGCGATCATCAGGGCTCGTTCGCGCACCGAAAAGCCATACTTCACCTGTTTCATGGGCCCGGGTGAGGGATCGGTCGGCGCCGATCATCTGAAGGCGGCCGGCATTCCCATCTACACGTTCCCCGAGTCGATCGCCGGCACCTACGCGATGATGGTCAAACATGCCGCGTGGCAGAGGCGTCCTTCTGGTACTTTCCCGCCTGCACACCCGGGTTTGAACGAGGCACGTGCTGGACTGACCGAATTGGCTCGAAGTGGCAAGACGACTGTCCTCGGCGGAGAGGCCCTGGAGATCATCTCAAAGTGCGGGATTCCCACTGCGCCCCTGTGGGTGGCGAGGGATCTGGAGCAGGCGACCAATCTCGCCGAGACGGTGGGTTATCCGATCGTCCTGAAGCTCGAAGCGCAAGGGTTGGTGCACAAGACGGAAGTGGGCGGGGTCGTCATCGATGTCCGGAATGAGACTGAACTGAGGACGCACTACCAGACGCTTCTTCGTCGTGCCCAGGGGAAGAATCTGCCGGGCGCGCGAGTCGCAATCCAGGCGATGGTCAAAGGCGGGGTCGAGATGGTCCTGGGTATGGTGCGGGACCCCACGTTCGGTCCTCTGATCATGTGCGGTCTTGGCGGTGTCTTCGTCGAGGTGATGAAAGATGTGGCCTTCAAACGGCCGCCGCTTTCACAGGAGGATGCCTCTGAAATGATTGATCGCCTCAAGGCGAAGCGGCTTCTGACCGGGTATCGCGGTTCCGACGGCGTAGATCTGAAACCTCTGGTGGATGCGCTGCTAACCCTGTCGCGACTGGTCGAGGATTTCCCCCTCATCAATGAACTGGATATCAATCCGTTCGTGGTCTGCGCTGACGGTTCAAAGTCCCGCGCGATCGATGCCCGCATCGTCCTTGCGGGTGAGGAAACCTGATTCCCGCTCCGTGCTTGTCCGCCCGGAGAACAGAATAAACCAGAAGGCCCCTCGCGTTGCGGGGGGCCTTCTGCCAATCAGGGGGAGAACAACCTCTGGATACTGCTAGTAGGGCATGTGTGAAGACACTACCTGGGCCATAGAGGGCTGTTCTCCCGGGGGCTTTTGGGCTCCGATTCCTCTATATGAATCTGGCCTCGAATTTTCTCCTTTGTATCTTCTTCCCGACAAGTTCAGACATCTGTTTTCAAGGTGTCATCCTATCTCGTCAATCGCAACTTACACCCGTCGCTCCGATCTGTCAACCTTTTTTCTAAGAAAACGCCAGAAATTTTGACTCGCTGAGAGGCACTTCGCACGAACCGGGCCGAAATGACACGGGCAGATCGAGGCCGGGGCGTAAGTGCAAGAAAGACAATATCTTAAAGAATCCGAGGCGGGATGACCGCCTGTTTGTTATCTTAGAGTCTCAGGAGAACACAATCTATGAAAGCGATCCTTTGTGCACTCGACTCGCGACGCGTGCTGCCGACCTCACCGTCCAACAGGCGTGCGCTTCTGAAGACGCTGTTCATAATACTTGCTTCGGCTGGGTCGTTATTCGCGCAAGCAGAACCACCCGCGGACACAACCCCAAAGGCCAGTCCCAGCACCTCCACTTCGATCGGCACCAGCGAAGCGCTCAACTGGGACTCGGTCTACGCGGGGATTCAGACAGGCTTCGTGAAGTTGCGCCCGATCTTCCAGAAGGGGTGTTTCGATTGCCACAGCGATCAGACCCATTACCCCTGGTATCACAATCTTCCCGGAATCAAGGGAATGATCGACAAAGACATCCGCGTGGCGCGCAAACGTCTGGACATGTCCAGCGGGTTCCCATTCGGTGGCCACCCGCGTCCGGCGGATGATTTGTCCAGGATGAAGGGCGCTCTCGAAGACCATGAAATGCCGCCATCGGAATATCGTCTCATGCACTGGAGTGCCAATCCATCCGCGGCCGAGCGTGACTCGGTGATCTCCTGGATCGACGAGAGTCTGCGGCTCTTGGCGGCTCACGGCCAGTATCCGTTTGGCCTGGCGAGCGAAGCACCGGAGCCCAACCAGGGAAAGGATAAGTCCGATTCGTCCAACTGACGTTGGGTCAGGGGTGATCTCCGGATCGGGGTTGTGGCAATGGCCAGACAGGCCTGGCCCGGCTCACCGGGTTTGGGTCGGTGCGGTGTTTCTAATCGATTCGGACTCCGAGCGTGCTCCCGAGCGACATGAAGAATCCGACCCATTTCCGGGCGTCCGCGTCGCCGGAGTCGCTCCGGTCCCGGATTTCAGGGTAACTCCACTGGCGTAACTCCCAGAACGTGTTCTGTACTCTCCGCAGGTCGAGTTCGATCTGCAACAAGCGCGCCAGCGCGGCAGTGCGCGTGAGTTTCTCCAGAACCGGCAGATCGGATGGACTCTCGAAGAGTCCTTCGATCAGATCTTCGAGCACCTTCTTGAGTGCATACCCGAGGCCGGGTGCATCGAGGGTGACATCAGCCGCACGAGCTTCGCGCAGTAAGGCGTCGATGCGATCAAAATCAATATCTGCCTGCCCGATGGCGCGTCGGAGTTCGGTATTCAGGACGAACTCCGCCGCGGTATGGAATGCCTGGGGGAGGGGAATCCCCATATCCCGTACAAACCGCATGAGCGGCGCATGATGGTCGTAGAGTCCACGGTAGACCGTTTCGGCTTCGGCCAGAGTGTTCTCCAGAATCATGCCGAGGATTCTCCGCTGCTCGTCGCGGAAGAGTGACCGAAGGGAATAGACCGATGTGCCGAAGTGGCGGTCGAGCTGCCGCAGCAACTGAGGGATGTCCCCGTGGCTGAATGCCTCGAGTATCTCCCGCGCCATGACGTCGTACGAAGCGGGATCCGGATTGGCCCTCACGCCGCCGGCGATATTGTGATCGCCAAGGTGGGTCACCCCGAAGCTGAACATGGCAGACTCGTGCGTGAGGCTGCACGTGACGCGCGACCGTCCGACTGCCAGCCTCGTCCTGCCGGCCGCGCAGCTGAGAAAATCCTCCCGCTCAATCGTGTAGCATGCCACTTCTCCCCGTTGGGCGTTATCGTCGAAGAGGGAGCTTACGGCGTAGTGCGCACCAACCCTCTCCAGATCCACGATCGCCGGTCGCACAGACCGCTCCCAGATGTGGCGCCCATCGCGGTGTTCCTCAACATTGCTCTTGGCCTGTTCGATCATGGTCAGAAATTGCGTCTCCAGTTTGCCGCCTGTCAGGTGATCCGCGATCTGGATGGCCCGCCCGGCGTACTGGAGAACCTGCACTGTCTCGATACCGGAGATGTCGTCGAAGAACCAGCCGCAGCTCGTGAACATCAGCATCGAATGACGCTGCAGTTCGAGCAATTTCAGCACGGTGGTCGTTTCGGTCTGGTTCAGCGGCCGGGCCGCATGCCTGGCAAGGAAGCGATCAACGCCTTCCGTCGAGCGATCGAGGACAACATCAATGTAATCGTTGCGTGCCAGCCACGGGCTGCGCAGCAGGTCTTTAGCCCTGCTTTCGTACAGGGGTGCCAGGACGTCGCGCAGCCAATCCAGCGACCGGCGCAGCGGCGCACGCCAGGACTGGTTCCATTTGGGGTGTGCGCCTGTGTTGCAGCCACAGTTTCCCCGCCAGCGTTCCACTCCGTGGGCGCAACTCCACGACGTGCTCTCTGTGATTTCCACCTCATGCGCGGGTGGATACCGTTCGAGAAACTCTCCGTAGTTCGTGATGCGGGCGAGCTTGTCGTCCTCTATATGCTGAAGGGCATAGGCGAGTGCCATGTCACCGAATCGGTGGTGATGGCCATACGTTTCACCGTCCGTGGCGATGTGGACAAGCTGCGGCCACGACCGCTGGGGTGAAAAGCCGGTCACGAGCCTGCCGGCGAAGTACAGGCCGTTGTTGAGCAGATGCTCGAAAGCAACGGCGCGCGATGTCGGACCGTCATAGAAGAAAATGGCGATCTCCCGCTGGGATGGGAGGCGAAGCAAATACGCAGTGGTCGGGTCAATGCTACTGCCTCCCAGTTCGCGCCAGGTGCGTTCACCGATCCTGCGCACGCGCCGTGCCTGATGGGGGGCGAGAACGGTGAATCGGATGCCGTACTCGGCCGCTATCTCGAGTGAATCGATGTCAACCGCAGTCTCCGGCAGCCAGAGGCCTTCGGGACGCCGGCGGAAGCGATGCTCAAAGTCGCGGATTCCCCATGCGATCTGCGTCACCTTGTCCCGGTGACTTGCCAGAGGCAGGATGACGTGGTTGTACGCCTGTGCCAGCGCCGAGCCATGCCCGGAGAAGGATCTCTGACTTTCGAAGTCGGCCTCAATGATTGCCTGGTAGGTCTCAGGGGCCTTGTCCTCCATCCAACTGAGGAGCGTAGGTCCGAAGTCGAAGCTCATCTTCTCGTAGTTGCTGACGATACGGACAATCCGCCCGGACTCATCGAGAATGCGCGACGCGGCGTTCGGTCCATAGCATTCACTGTCGATTCGCTCGTTCCAGTCGTGGTATGGGTAGGCGGAATCCTGGAGCTCGATCGCCTCAAGCCACGGGTTCTCGCGCGGCGGCTGGTAGAAATGACCGTGGATGCAGATGTATCGCTCCATAAAGATGGCACCTCCGCGGATGTGCTATTAATTCCTGCAGAAGTAATGCCAGCGCCCCAGCCCATTGTCGGGCTTGGGTGGTGTAGGGGCGATCCGCCGGGTCGCCCCTACAGGCATAGCTGTCTGTCCGTGCATCGGGGTCGCGTGGTTGGGCATTTCCTTCACGGGCCTCGTTTAGAGCAACTCAAGTATCTGCAGAAGCGTACGTGATGCTGCTGTCCTAAGCCGCCGGCTATTCGGCGGGGCTCCGAAGCCAGACGACGGCAAGCGGGGGCAGTGTCAGTTCAAGCGAATACGGACGTCCATGCCAAGGGATGGGTTGGGCATCGGCGCCTCCCCCATTCCCGAGGCCGCTGCCTCCGTATTCGCATGCGTCACTATTCAGCATCTCCCGCCAGTACCCGCCGCGCGGGACTCCAACACGGAATCCCGTCCGGGGCACGGGAGTGAAATTGGCGGCCACGAGGACGAGCGTGCCGGTCGTCCTGCCTTTCCGAAGCAGTGCGAGAGTACTCTGCTGGGAGTCGCTGCAATCAATCCATTCAAATCCCGCCGGATCAGTATCAAGCTCGTGGAGCGCCGGTTCAGCCCGGTAGGCGCGGTTGAGATCCCCGACCCATTTTTGAAGCCCTGCATGAGGGGCATACTGCAGCAGATGCCAGTCCAGTGAAACCTCGTGATACCATTCCTGCCATTGTCCGAACTCGCCGCCCATGAAGAGCAGCTTTTTGCCGGACTGGGCGTACATGTATCCGTAGAGCAAGCGCAGATTGGCGAATTTCTGCCAGTCGTCCCCCGGCATTCTCCCCAGCAGCGATCCCTTGCCATGCACGACTTCATCGTGGGACAGGGGTAACGCGAAGTTCTCAAAGAACGCGTAAAGCATGCGAAAGGTCAGTTCGCTGTGATGGTATTTCCGATGCACAGGGTCCTTCGCCATGTAAACCAGCGTATCGTGCATCCACCCCATGTCCCATTTCAATCCGAAGCCCAGGCCGCCGACATATGTGGGACGGGACACCATGGGCCAGTCGGTCGACTCCTCGGCGATTGTCTGGACATCGGGATACCGGCGGTACACTTCCTCGTTGAACTGCCGCAGGAACGTGATGGCCTCGAGGTTCTCGCGTCCGCCGTACTGATTGGGGATCCATTCTCCGGGCTGGCGAGAGTAGTCCAGGTAGAGCATGGAGGCGACGGCGTCGACCCGCAGCCCGTCGGCGTGATACATCTCCAGCCAGAACAGGGCGCTGGACAAGAGGTATGATCGCACCTCCTTGCGGCCGTAATTGAAAATCGAGCTGTCCCAGTCAGGATGCAGCCCCTGGCGTTCGTCCGCGTGCTCGAACAGGTGGGTTCCGTCAAAGTACCCGAGCGCGTGCTGATCCTTGGGGAAATGCGATGGTACCCAGTCGAGAATGACTCCGATTCCCTGCTGATGCAGGTAGTCCACCAGAAACATGAAGTCCTGCGGTGTGCCAAAACGGCTGGTGGGGGCGAAGTATCCCGTGGTCTGGTACCCCCAGGAACCATAGAAGGGATGTTCCATGACTGGCAGAAACTCCACGTGAGTGAAACCCAGATCCCTGATATGGGCGGCCAGCTTCGGGGCCAGTTCCCGGTAGGTCAGCCACCGGTTATCTTCCTCGGCGACGCGCATCCATGATCCCAGATGCACCTCGTAAATGGCGATGGGCGCGTCAAGGGCATTCCGGCGTCGTCGTGTCGCCATCCACTCTTTGTCTCCCCAGTCGTAAGCGAGATCCCAGACAACCGAAGCGGTCTTGGGCGGCGCTTCGTAGAAGAACGCCACCGGATCGGCTTTCTCCACCCGGTACCCGTTGTATCTGGAGACAACAAGGTACTTGTAGCTGGCTCCCTTGCCGACACCAGGTACGAAACCTTCCCAGATTCCCGAATCTTCCCGGGGGCGAAGCGGATGACTGGTCCGGTTCCAGCCATTGAAATCCCCCATGACATACACCTGCTCGGCGTCAGGCGCCCAGACCGCGAAGCTAACTCCCGTCACGTTATCGATGGCCGCCAAATGGGCTCCGAGATTGTCGAACAAGCGGCAGTGCGTCCCCTCATTGAATAAGTAAATATCATCTCTAGTCAGTCTGGTCATCTCGTTGTACACCTCTGCCGCCGTTGCCACGGTTAGCGTTGTTTCTCTGTTCGGGGCTCCAATCTTGACGGGCATGTCTCTTCCTCGGGTTGTCTCCAGCCGGTTTTGCACGCCTGTTTGGTGTGGGGCGTGTCTTCTCCGCCGCCGATTCAGGCTCCCAGGCCACGGCGGACGGTCTAGCGTTCATATCGGCAGACGGGACATTCCCGATTCTGCCCGGGCTTGTTTCTGTGCTGCCGCCTCTAGCCCGAAACAGATCAACTGCGAGATGCCCCCCAATCATAGTCCCCCCGCCCGGGGCCCCGATGAGCCAGAGCATCGCAACCCGGACTCTGATTACAATGAGAGCCAAATGGGGGGGGGACTCAAGGGCAAATAATGCGGTCGGTCGCTGCAAAACCAAGGATTCGGACACCCCACACGTCAGGCCGGATTGGATGACACGGCCGACCGGCTCCGGCCCGGCGCACGCGGAAGGCAGTCATTCACGGATTCGGCAGTCGCCATCGATTCCAGTTCGGCCCGTGCACCGATGAGTCCGGTGGAGACGGGAACGTGTCAGAAACAGGCTCCTGCTGATCGAAGAGCAGTGGTCCCGCGTAAGTCGTTGTTCTACAATGAGGGAGGTCACGGGGCGGAGGGTTTTTGTGCCAACCAGCCTTCCGAATTATTCGATCACATCTCCAATAAAAGAAAGTGAACTCGGTTTGCTGCCGACGTATACTAAAGAGAGCAAGAAAGTGCTTGGTCCGAGGGACTTAAGGAGGGTCGTCCTGTTCGCGGCGGGATGTCATACATGGGGGGTCCGATGCTCGACATAGGATTGTCGGACAGGGAGTGCGGTCTCGAGGGAGTGGAGGCCACGCCCAAGCTCAAGGAATTGATCGTCTATATTCTTGATCGCTGCCGGCAGAAGCCGATTCTGGGCGAAGCGGCGCTCAACAAGATACTCTACTTCTCTGATTTCATTCACTACGCGACCGGCGGGCACTCGATCACCGGGGTTCGGTACATCAAGGAGAAGCGTGGTCCCGTACCTGATCCGAATGCCCTGCTGGCCGCCCGCAACGAGCTCATCGAGGAGACTCGGTTGAGCATCCGCGAGGACCCGTCCTTTGGTTCGTCCCGCCAGATACCGATCGCGATCGACCACGTGGACAAATCCGTCTTTGAAAAGCAAGAACTTGGCCTCGTGGACTTTGTTCTGAACCATTTCTGCAAGTACTCGACCACAGAGATGGCCGGGATCACGAATGCTGACCTGGGATGGCAGATGGCCGCCCATGGCGCGGATGTCCCCTACCACACGGTCTGGATCAGACGCCGCAACCTGATGCCCGCCGACGCGCTCGAGAGGGCGGCAGTTCGCGCCCGTCTGGCCAGAAAAGGGCTGCATCCCGATTCGACGTCGTGGGGCCGCGTTGCCTGCTCGCATCCCTTCGACAGCAATTACCACCGTCTCGAGAAAGGATACCCGCGGGTCGCCGACGTGCTTTCGGACATTGTCTATGTTCTTTCCCGGGGGCCGAGGCAGTTCAATGTCGCAGATGCCAGTTCCGGCATCTGGGCAGTGCGCACAGACGAAGGGCCTTGGGAAAGGACCCCGGCGCTGGACGTAGTCTATCAGATCGACGCGGAAATGGGGACGGTCCTTCTTCTGTCGGCAGAAGTAGCGCAGTTGTAGACCGCGGCGAGGCTCATGCCGCGCCGCGCTCCAGAGCGCTTCGGCCAACGGTATCCGAATTCTCAATTCACTTCACTGCTTTAGCGCGCGCCCGTGCGCTTCCGTGAGTTGCGCCAGGCGCTGCCCGATCTCTGCGCGCAGATCGGATGCCTCAAAGCGCCATTCCCAGTTCCCATCCATCGTCCCTGGACGATTCATCCGCGCTTCCGATCCCAATCCCATCAGGTCTTGGAGCGGAATGATTGCCAGGGTAGCCGGTGTCATGAGAGCGAGGCGAATCATGTCCCAGTGGATTTCGTGGCCATCGCTTGCCAAGTATTCGAGCGCACGGGTCCGCTCTTTGGAGATGGTGGCTTTGGACTGCGTGGAGTCTCCGGCAGTGGCATGGAACCATCCGACGGTCGTGTCGTTGTCGTGCGTCCCAGTGTAAACGACACAATGCTTCGGATACGAGAGCGGCGGGTCATCGGAATCGTCCGGATCGCCTCCGAATGCAAACTGCAGGACTCGGACACCCGGGATCCCGAACTTCTCGCGAAGCGCTACGACTTCGGGTGTGATCAGGCCGAGATCTTCGGCGATGAACGGCAGTCCGCCCAGATCGACCTGCACCGCCCGAAAGAAGTCAGAGCCGGGACCCTTGATCCAACGGCCAGACTCGGCCGTGCGCGATTGGGTCGGGATCGCCCAGCAGTGATGGAAGCCAATGAAGTGATCCAAGCGGGCTGAGTCAAAGCGTGCCAAAGTGAAGCGAAGGCGGTCGAGCCACCAGCTGTATCCTTGCTCGCGCAATACGTCCCAGCGGTAGAGCGGATTTCCCCATCGCTGCCCGGTTGCGCTGAAGTAGTCAGGCGGGACACCGGCCACCGCTGTGGGTTTACCCCGCTGATCGAGTTGAAACAGCTCGCGGTGTGACCACACGTCGGCGCTGTCGTGTTCGACAAAGATCGGAACGTCACCCATCAGGCCGATCCCGCGATCCCGGCAATGCGCTCGCAGTCCAGACCACTGGCGATCAAACTCGTACTGCAGGAACTGATGGTAACGAACCTCGCGGGCCAGTTCCGTTCCTGCCTTCTCCAACGCAGTGCTGTGCCGATCACGAATATCCTGACTCCAGCGAAACCAGGGGGCTCCGTGGCAAGACCGTTTCAGCACCATGAAGAGCGCGTAGTCATTCAACCAACCGCTCTGCGCGTCGCAGAATACCCTGAATTGTGCCGATTCTTGGGGATCTTGTCGCTTCTCGAACTCCTCGAACGCCTTCCTTAGAAGGGGTTCGCGCAGGCGCCGGGAGAGTTGGTAATCCACATGCTGCGCCGACAATTGCTTCAATGGCTCGTATTCGGCCGGATCGAGGAGGTTTTCTCCGGCGAGCATCTCTAGGCTGATAAACAGTGGATTCCCCGCGAAGGCGGAGTCGGCGCTGTAGGGCGAAGGACTGAAGCCAAGCGGGCCAATGGGGAGCATCTGCCACCAGCTCTGCCTTGACGCGGCGAGCCAGTCCACGAACCAGTATGTTGCCGGCCCAAGATCTCCGTTTCCATGTGGCCCGGGCAGGGATGTCAGATGGGCGAGAATGCCGCTCGAACGAGTTGTCAGATCCATGGCTCAGTCCTACCCTGTTTCCAGACAAAACGTCTGTCCGAAGGGTCCGCACGGGTGGGCGCAGGGGGAAACGTCAGCCCCAACTGGCCAGCACCAGAGTCAGTCGGTCAGGGCCGGAATGAGATGCGGTTCTGTTGCCGGTCCACGAACACCTCTGATCGCCACACCATACCCACTTTCCGTTTTCGGCAGGTTTCGGGGGAATCGTTACGAGGCCGGGTGACCGTCCTACTGCACGGTGTCACGGGACAGTGCAGACAGAATTGAATCCACCGAAGGGGCTCGGAGCTTTCTCGGGGTTGACGGGATCTTCGAGCCATTCTGAGTCGACGACGAACCTATATTCGTAAGTCCCCGGCGGAACGGCAATCGAAACGCTCCAGACTCCCTTGGTGTTGCACTTCAAGGCCTGAAGGGCCCAGTTGTTGAACGACCCGGCAACAGAAACCGCGTGGGCGTCGGGTGCGTGGATTGAGAACTTGTGCCCCTTTCTTTTGGCTCTGGTGCCGCGGACGGCGGAGCCGCCACTCGCTTGGGCTCGCGGTCGCGTCGTCGTCTTCGTCTGAACCTTCCTGTCCGAATCCATGGTAACCTCCCCCTACGGGTCGATGCACTCGCAGAATTCCCGATCTGACTGCAACTCACCGTATTACCCCGAACCTATCTAGCCGGGTCACGACTTGCAAGGGGATTCTGCACTTCTCATGGATCGGCGTGTTGTGCCACCGAGACGTGGATCACCAGAGGGACACAGCCACAGGGACTCGACGGCGGGACCGCGATGACAGACCATGCGGTGGCCGCCGCACGCTTGCCGCCGCACGGGCTCTGCGTTGACGGATGGGACTGCCCCGCCCGAGTGCGGCGTTCTACCAGCGCACCCGCGATCACCGCCCATCTGGCCCGACCCTGCCGCAGCACACAATTGAGCGCCATGAAGCTACCGAGGCCCATTACAGCCAGCATCACCTCGGGGCGGTAGAACTTGAAAAACTTGAATGTCAGCGGTGCCAGCACCAGAAACGCTGCCGCCGCGAGAAAGCCGGTCCGCCCCCCCAGGGATTCATCGCGGTTCATGTGCCGGTAGAGCAGGGAGAAGAGAATCAGCCCTGCGATGAGCGAGAGCGAGCGCAATGGCCAGGCGCCGAATCCGAAGAGTTTGACCACGCTGGCACCCATCCATTGGAAGAACTTATGGTAGATCAGGATGCGGTTGTCGTAATCGAGGAATCCGCGAAACAGTTCGGAACGAGGGTGGCCAGTCTCTGCCTGGAAGTATGCGAACTCCGCAAAAACGGCCTCATCCCCCTGTATTCGCTGACCCGGCAGGCTGATTATCAGCAGGGCCAGTTGAAGGCCGAGGATGACCAGCAGGATGATCTCGAGGCGTCGGAAGGGGTGTTTCATCAGAAGGCCCAATGGGTTCACCGGTCAGGGCGCGGGGAAGATACGCGCGGGGGCCGGCGGCGACAAGGAGGTCAGGAGGCGTCAACCAAGAGAGATTATGCCTGCACACCCTCAGATGCCCGATAAAGTGAGTACCTGACCGGCGCGCCGCGGCCGAAAGTCAGCCCGGAGGGCTGGCAGGCACCCAAATCTCTCGTACGAAGGTCGGCCGAATACGCCCGGCGCCAATTCGTAGCGAATGATCAGATCGCGACTATGGCGTGGGGGCGGGAGTGGCTTGCGCAGCCACTTCAACAATAGCTTTCAGCTTCGCCTCGATCTCTCCGTCGATCTGATGAACTGGAACCAGAGACGCCAACTCATAGAAGTTCTTTTTTGTCATGATGTTGGGAAGCTTGAGCTTCTTGTAATACTTCTCGAACACGGGTCCAAGGAAGTCGTCGCTGACCTTCGTTTCTCCGGCCCAAGGAGAACCCTTTCCCAGAGTATCGAGAGCCTTCTCAACTTCTCCAATTGCTTCCTTCATCGCGGCTCTCCGACGTTCCACCTCCTGCTGAGAAAAGAGCGGACCATCCATAGTGGTCTGATGACCTGTCTTGACTGCGTAGGCTTCCAGCGCTTCCGGGACACACAGGTAGCTTTCGATCTCGCGGGCACTCCACATCATACCGCGGGCTCCCAAGTCCGCGGGAAGAACCTGCTCGAGCCTGTCAAAGATCGCGATCCCCAGCAAGTGCGGAACGGCCTCACGCAGACCGAAGAAATGCTGCCTTACTCTGTTGGGGTCATTGCCTACGTAGAAAACATAAGGCCGCTCCAGAACGCTCCTCGCATCGCTCAGCGATAGCCTCTCGGCGAAAGCCTGAAGGATTGCGAGATCGGTTGACCCTTCAAGATACAGCACCCATCCTGTCTGCTCTGCCTGATAATAATGATCGAACCCAATCTCCCTGAGGGCCTTTTGAACCTGACTACCTCGATCATCGATGCGATGAGGTTTGCCGACAAATGCGACGACCATGTCTTTTCCAGCCGCCTCGTTGAGAAGGACTTCGGAATGACTTGCAGCAATGATCTGGTTGCCATTCCGGCTCGCGACTTCGGTGAGCAGGTGATAGATCTGCCGCTGTCGCAGGATTTCGAGATGCGCATCAGGCTCGTCTAACAAGAGCACTGCCCCCGGGTTGGCGTACATGTACGCCAACAAGAGCAATGTTTGCTGTAACCCTCTCCCTGCAGACGATATGTCCAGCCTCACGTTCCGCTCTTTGTAGCCCATGGTGATCTCGCCACGTTCCGCGATGTACACAGGCTGCTCTAGTTCCACACCAAAAAGAGACGCGATTTCGCTAGAGAGCTGTTCCCACTGCGTGGTTTGGGATTCACATACTGCGTGGCAGAGATTTCGAAGGACCTCAGCGGTGCGACCCTCACCCACTCTAACATTTACAGCCCCGCGCTCGAGGCGGGTCTCATTTGCCGACAGGCCGGACATCGGTGGTAAGAACGCGACCTGAATCCCTATCGCTTCGTCAGGGAAAGGCATCCGCTCAGGAGGGTCGCCCTCCGCGATGCGAAGAGGTCTGCAAAAAAGGGATTCGTCATTGGCGTAATCGAATTCCAAGCCACAGCGCCAGGCTTTCTCAGCCGTGATGCCTTCGACAATGATATCGATGCGAACGTTGGTTGTCGCTACAGCCTTGGATCCTGAACGCACGACTTCCCGGACGTGCAGATTCCGCCAGAGCAGATTCGCCTCAGGGACCGGGACTGCGATCAGATCCCTTCTGTTTATAGCGGCACCTGGCCGCTTCCCGGGCGGTTTCTTTGTACTCCTCTTCCTCTCCTTCTCGCTCCAACGCTTGACGCCTATCTCCCACAGCGAAAGCGCCTGAAGGGTTGATGTTTTCCCCGAGTTGTTAGGACCAACAAACAGAACTGGGTGGCCCAGCTCAATCTCGACCTCCTCGAGTCGCTTGAAATTCCTTATGGTCAACTTCGTAAGCACTTTCTTGCTCCGAGAACATGCGTGACATGAGTCTCTTTAGAATACCACTTCCCTCCGCGCAAACAAGTCATTCTTCCCCTCACCCCAGAAACGGATACCGCCAGTCCTTCGGCGGTACGAAGGTCTCTTTCACGGCGCGCGGGGTGACCCAGCGCAGCAGGTTGATCATGCTGCCGGCTTTGTCGTTGGTGCCGGAGGCGCGGCCACCGCCGAACGGCTGCTGGCCGACGACGGCGCCGGTCGGCTTGTCGTTGATGTAGAAGTTGCCGGCGGCGTTGGTGAGGGCGCGCGCCATCTGGGCAATGGCATAGCGGTCTTGGGCGAAGATCGCGCCGGTGAGGGCGTAGGGGGAAATCGTGTCGCATTGATCGAGAGTCTCGTCGAGCTTGTTGTCGGGGTAGACGAAGATCGTCAGCACCGGCCCGAAGATCTCTTCACAAATCAGTTTGAAGCGCGGATTGGTGGTTTGCACCACGGTCGGTTCGATGAAATACCCGACCGAGTCGTCGCACCTGCCGCCTGCCAGGATGGTAGCATCGGATGATGACTTCGCATGGTCGATGTACGCCTTGATCGAATCGAAGGCGGCCTTGTCGATCACGGCATTGATGAAGTTGGAGAAGATGGCGGGGTCGCCCATCTTCATCTGCTTCATCTGGTCGAGCAGACGCTCTTTGACATCAGGCCAGATCGATTCCGGGATGTAGGCACGCGAAGCCGCCGAGCACTTCTGTCCCTGATACTCGAACGAGCCTCGCAGCAGTGCCACAACCAGGGCGTCGACATCAGCCGAGCAGTGGGCAAAGACGAAGTCCTTGCCTCCGGTCTCGCCGACGATGCGGGGGTACGCCCGGTAGGAGGCGATGTTGTGCCCGATCCGCCGCCACATCGCCTGGAAGGTCGAGGTTGAGCCTGTGAAATGGACGCCCGCGAAATGCGGTGAATCGACGGCCGGGTCGCCGACCTGCCCGCCCGAGCCGGGGACAAAATTGATCACACCGGGCGGCAGACCGGCCTCCATCAGGAGGCGCATGATGTAGTAGGCCGAGTAGACCGCGCTCGAGGCGGGTTTCCACAGGACAACGTTACCCATCAAGGCCGGAGCGGTTGGCAGATTCCCGGCGATCGAGGTGAAGTTGAACGGGGTCACGGCGAAGATAAACCCCTCCAGTGGGCGATGCTCGACGTAATCCCAAATCCCCGGCGCTGAATTGGGCTGCTGGGCGTAGATCTGGCGCGCGTACGATGGATTGAAGCGGTAGAAATCGATCAACTCGCAGGCCGAATCAATCTCCGCCTGGAATGGATTCTTGCTCTGGCCATTCACGGTCGCGGCATTGAGAATCTGACGGTGCGGCCCGGCCAGCAGATCAGCCGCCTTGAGGAAGATCGCCGCGCGATGCTCCCAATCCAGCGCTGCCCACGCGGGGGCGGCATCCAACGCCGCCTCGACCGCGCGCTCGACATGCTCCTTTGACGCCTTATGGAATCGGGCCAGCACGTGGCCGTGCCGGTGCGGCATACGGCAATCGCCCATGTCGCCGCTGGTGATCTCCTCTCCGCCGATAAAGAGTGGAATCTCGAATTGGCCGGCACGCTGGGCTTCGACCTGCTTTTTCAGCTCCTCCCGCTCGGGAGTTCCCGGCGCGTAGCTCTTGATCGGCTCATTCCTTGGCTCGGGGACACTGATGATGGCATTCAACATGGCTGGCAACCTCACTTCTTAGGCGGTTCTTCCAACGATATCGGGTTGGTCATAGAGCACTGCAAGATAGTCAGGCCGCCCCCTCTTCGCAAAGGGGCTGCTGGTCCGGGCAGGCGGTTATCTTCTGATTCTGACAGTGCGGACCCCGGCACGCCCGGGGGTGAACGCTGACATCGCCTCGGGCAGTTGGAATCGCTGCATCGGGGTTTCTCTGGGTCGCCGGGCGGACTCGCCGCGGCGGGTGTCCGCCCTACCGATAAACTCGGATCAACCAGCCCGGACGCTCCTATCCGGCGTTTCTTCAGTGCTCCCCGAGACCGCCCGCCTCGTAATGCGAGGGAATCACCGACCGCGCGGCCCGAATCGGGACAAGTGCTACCCAGATGAGAAGACTTATCCACAACCGGCGCAAGAAGGGCCAGTGACCGCTGATTTTTCTTGCGTGCGGAATCACTCAGGACAACAATTCCGCCAACCGGCGCGCCGGATGCGCGTAAAAAAGTCATTATGTCGGCCCGATTGATAGAAGGACGGTGAGAACCTTTCGCTCGCGCGGTTGTCCTGCGGGGCGTGGCCCAGAACTTGAATAACCACAAGTACGTCGTCCGTCCCAATCGCTTTGGCCGGGGCCTCTTTGCGACCCAACCCATCTCGGCCGGCGAAACCATCCTGCGCTTTCGGGGGCCGCTCATTGGCTTCGAGCGATCCCGTAACCCAAGATTTGAGTGTTTCTGCGTTCAGGTCGGCCCCAGTAGCTACACGCTGACTTGGGCGCCGGAGCGCTTCATTAACCACAATTGCGAGCCCAACCTTGGGTTCGAGGATACCCGCACGCTGCGGGCACTGCGCCCGATTCTGCTCGATGAGGAACTCACTTTCGATTACTCGACGTCGATGGCCGAGAACTGCTGGACGATGCAGTGCGGCTGCGAATCCCCAGGATGCCGCCAGCTCATTGGCGACTTTGTCGATCTCTCCGATGAACTGAAAAAACGCTACCGCGCTCTCGGGATTATTCCCGCTTGGCTGTCCGAAGACTTTGAACGGCAACAGATTGACGTGCGTTGCGGACGGATGGTGCCCTACCAGATTCCCGGGAATGGCAACGGCGACGGCAACGGCAATGGGAATGGCTCTCACTAAATCCTGAAGCTCCCCCGATCGCTACCACCGAAGAAAAGCACTCGACAAATTCCGACATTTTGAGTATACTTTGGGTGAGTGATTGGCTCGATGATGACGTGTGCCTATCCGACCATCGTTCCCACCCGCGCCACGCGCGGTCTCGCCCCGTGTAATAAATGTATTTGTACGCGGCGGGACGGGCGATGGGTGGCCGCGTAGACTTCCGCTCCTGATTGCTTTCCTCCCGCATCAACTGCTGAGCAGACGCTGACGCGTCTTGTTTAACTCATACTATTTGGAGAAAACCCGGGCGGCTGGCCCCGCAAGAGGGCCAGCAGGAGTTCAGCATATTGATTAGCAACCTCTACGTTGTCCGCCCCCATCGCTTTGGCCGGGGCCTATTCGCGACGAGACTCATCGCGGCCGGCGAATCGGTCTTGCGCTTTCGCGGACCTTTGATCGACTTCGCGCGCTCCCGCAATCCCCGCTTCGAATGCTTCTGCGTTCAGGTCGGCCCCAACAGCTACACGCTGACTTGGGCCCCGGAGCGATTCATCAACCACAGATGCGAGCCCAACCTGGGCTTCCAGGATGCCCGCACGCTGCGGGCACTTCGCGAGATCCCGCCGAGTGAGGAACTCACCTTCGACTATTCAACGTCGATGGCGGAGAACTCCTGGACCATGGAATGCCGATGCGGGTCGCCCCGCTGCCGACATCTTATTGGCGATTTTGCCGGTCTTTCGGACGATCTGAAAAGGCGCTATCGCGCTCTTGGGATCGTTCCCGCATGGCTGTCCGAGGGCTTTGAACGCCACCAGATGCGAATGGGGCTGGGAACTTTGGTTCCCTGCCACCAGCCGGGAAACGGCAACGGGAATGGCAACGGCAACGGCAATGGGCATCACAATGGTCAGCCGGCTTGCACGGCCGTCGACTCTGTCGGGCAGGCGCAGGTTGATTCTGGGGAAAATGGAGGAGGGAGAAAATCCGATTCGACAGGATAGCGCCTACTGCGTATGTTGTTGATCTCGGATGCGAGACCCCGCGTGGTCAAACACACCGGAGACAGGCTGAAAAGAGAGCGAGACCATGTCTGAATGCGCAGTCCCTCCATCCGGGGGGCTTACCCGCTTTGCGACTTCTGGCGGGTGAGCGGGCAAGATGGGTCCGGTGGACCTGCACGAGATCATCCGGCACCTGGATGTTCCGTCTCCGCCAGAAGTTCTGGTGGGGATGAAGACATCCGACGATGCCGGTGTGTACAGAATCGGTCCGGACCTGAATCTGGTCTTGACCGCCGATTTCATTCTGCCGACTTGCGATGACCCGTACCTCTACGGGCGGATCGCCGCTGCCAATTCGTTGTCGGACGTTTATGCCATGGGTGGAACCCCGAAGGCGGCGCTGAACCTCTGCTGCTTCCCCCCCCGCGGACTTGACAAAAGCGTCTTCACTGAGATACTCCGTGGAGGTCTGGATGCTATCACAGAGTCGGGAGCAGTTCTGATCGGCGGACACACTGTCAAGGACAACGAGTTGAAGTACGGTCTGGCGGTGACAGGTATCGTCAAAGACAAGGACATCAAGACGAACGCGGGCGCCCGTGCGGGCGATGTTTTGATTCTGACCAAGCCGATCGGAACGGGTGTTGTCATGAGTGCTCAGAAGAGCGGATTGATCGGCGAAGATCAGGCCATGCCGGTGCTACAGCGCATGGCACAACTCAACAATGTGGCGGCCGCGCTGATGAACGAATTCGGCGCGCATGCAGCCACTGACATCACCGGGTTCGGTCTGGCTGGTCATGCCCTGGAAGTGGCCGAAGCCAGCGGCGCGGGACTGCGTTTCTACTCCAAGCTAGTTCCGTGGTGGGCTGTCGCTGAGGAGCTGGTCAAGCGTGGCGTGAGCACCGGGGTCACTCTGGCGAAAGGTCAGGCGCTTGATGAGAAGATCGTTTTTGATGGAAGTGTCGCACCTGAGCAGAGATCTCTATTCTTTGATCCCCAGACATCGGGGGGGCTGCTAATTGCCATCACGCAGGACGCGGGCCAGCATCTGCTGCAGCGATTGTCGGATGCGGGGATCAACGACGCGGCCATCTGTGGCGAAGTATTCGCGAGTGAGCGTCCCGTGCTGGAAGTGGGGCCATAGGGCGGCGGCTCCCAGCCTGCTACTTCCTATTCTCCGTAGAGGTGTATTGATGGTTTTTCAGCAAATGATTGAGCATGTGCCCAGCGGGAGGGCGAGGCTCCTGCCGAGCCTTTTTTCTGCCTTCCGCCGAAAAGGCTCGGCAGGAGCCTCGCCCTCCCGACCCATGGGCGGGGAATCTGCTCTCGATCTTCCGATTGTCGTGGGGCAGAAGTGAATAGATAATTCCTGCAAGACCATCAATACACCCCAATAGCTTACGGCATTTCTTTAGGGAAGACGAGGTTACTATTCGCATAAAACCTTTTGCAGCATGGCGATACAACCGGGATTTGACGGGCGACCCGGCCCTTTGTGTCAGTCCGCCATACGATCAATTCGACCCGGTGATGATTGCCCGTCTGGAAGCACAGAGCCCGTACAATGTTGCCCGTCTGGTCAAAGCGCCTCCCGACGGGAAGCCCGATCCAACCGGAGAGCACTACCGTGGGGCCAATGCACTGTTTACCGACTGGATTTCCAGGGGCATCATCACGCCAGACGCCGGTCCCGGTTTCTACCCGTACTCCCAGACCTACAGCCTCGGAAGTAACCGTCTGACGCGGCGGGGCTTCATCGCGCTGGGTGATCTGCGCGATGCGGGGATTCACACGCATGAGGAAACACATCCTCATGTCCGAGAAGATCGGTGTCGTCTGCGTCTGGAGACCGCGGCCGATTTCGGACTGATCTTCATGATCTACTCTGACCCAGGGCAGATGATCGACCGCTTGCTGTGGGATTGCGGAGCGGGCGATCCAATCGTTGTCGCCGACCAGCCTGATGGCTCGACCCATCGGCTGTACCGCTGTGCCGATCCAGAGCGGGCACAGCGGATCGTTCGTCACATGGCCGCGCTCGAATGTGTCATTGCTGACGGACACCACCGGACCGCTGCTGCCTTTGACACATGGCGGAAGACCGGCGATGAATCATGGGCGTACGCCGCGATGGCGTTCTTCAATGCGGAAGCATCGGGGATGACGGTGTTGCCGATTCACCGTGCGGTGACACGCGAGCGGACGTGGCGATTTGACGAATTCCTTGAGCGTCTTGCCGATAACTTCGAGGTCCTCCATCTGCCCGTGGCGGGGCGGTCACCGCGTCAGATCATCGGACAACTTGAGGGCCTCATACACGACCACCATGGTGCCGACCGAGTCGCTTTTGGCATGATCGGTCCCGACCCGGGGAGTGCATTCCTGGTGGAGACACCAGACCCCGTTCCCGCCATCTGGCCATGGCCGAAGAACTCGCCACCTGTCTGGCGGGGCCTGGCGACCGCCATTTTCGAGACCGGAATCCTCAAGGCGATACTGGGCTTTTCCGATGATCAGATCGCGGCGGCGAATGGTTTGGATTTCACGAAGGATGCGTCAGCATTGATCGAATGGGTATGCTCGGGACGTTATCAGCTCGGCTTCATGCTGCCGCCCACATCCCTGACGTCGATTTTCGAAGTGGCACGCTTGGGGCAGAACCTGCCCCAGAAATCGACCTTTTTCTTCCCCAAGTTGCTGACCGGTTTGACCATCCATCGAATGGAACCGTCACCGTCCGAGTGAGGTTCAAGTTCATACCGGGGGCGGACGGGTGGCCGGTCAATCCAACTCCCCGACCGGCGCTCATTGTACCGGATTGCAAAACCTGCAGACAGGAACGAAATCATGCCAGCAAAACAGCCATCAACACTCGGTGAATTTTGGTGACGTTCTTTGATGAATACACACCGGCCAGACGCCTCCGCACCGCTCACGGTGTGATCCGGTCTTCCAGGTCGTAGTTCTCTCCGCAAGATTCTTCGCCGGATTCTCGGGCGCAGGCAGCCGTTCGCGGAAGACAGGGTCCGTCGTCTGATGGGGGCATCGATTGACGGGGCGCGCGGCGCCGACCGGCCTCGCTTGCCGCCGGACGCTCTCTGTGGAGGATGCTTGACCGCCGACGGTCAAGTTGGGGAGCCGCGATGGAATGAATCCATCAGCGGCTCCCCTAATGTGATCTTCATCGTCACGGTGCCGTCGTGAAGCTCCAAATCGGTCCGGTGATCTGACGGCCACAGGTTCCTTTGGCAACCACTTTCCAGTAATGAACGGTGCCTGCTTCCATTCCCGACTTTGGACAAGCGGCTGTGGCCAGGTCGGAACAAACCTTCGTGGTCGGCGGGTTGGAAACGTCAAAGTACACATCATACGTCACGTCGCCACCGCAGGGGTCGACCACCGTGGTCCAGGTGAGTATGTCGTTTACCGGCGTCCCGGTTGCCCCATCTCCCGGATCGGGATCGCTTGGCAACGGGAGTGATGTCGTGCAGGCTGTGGTGAAATGCCACTTAGGACTATACGTCACGCGCCCGCACGTCCCCCTCGCCCGCACTTGCCAGTAGAAGATTTGGTTATCCTGCAAGTTGAAAAGAGTTGTCGAAGTCGAGTCAAGGTCGAGTACATTCGCCGCGACAGAGGTGTCCGTATCATAGAGCAGGTCGTATTTCAGAGGGCCGCCACAGGTATCGACAGCATTGGACCAGGACAAATTCAAGCTGGCAAACGGCGCGCACGCGGAGTCGTTGGACGGCTTCAGCAGTGTCAACTGTGACAACCCCTTTGTGCAAACAGTGGTGAAGTTCCATACGGGACTGCAGGTCTGGCAGCCTCCCGGCCCTTTGGCACAGACCTTCCAGTAGTACTTCGTGTTGGCAACCAGGCTTGTCCTCGGGAACGCAGCGGTGTCGAGATTGGAGGCAACCAGAGGCGGCGGATTGGCGGTGCCGAAGTACACGTCATAAACGACCGAATCACCGCATGGTTCGGTGACCGTGGCCCAAGTTAGCGTGTCTGCGATCGGGTTACACGTCGTGTCGGTCGCTGGACTAGGGACGCTTGGGGTCGGCAAGAGTGTGTTGCATCCGACCCAGAAGTCCCACACATCGCTGCATGTCTCGCGGCCACCGGTGCCCTCGGCGCACACCTTCCAGTAGTACTTCGTGTTTGCCAGCAGTGCTGGGCTCGGCACGATGTAGTTGACATTAAGGTCGGAGCCGATCTTCACCACCGGCGGACTGATCGTGTCGAGGTACACGTCATACGTGACCGGGCCCCCGCAGGGATCGCTCACATGGGCCCAGCTCAAAGTCGGGATGGTCGACTGGCACGTGGCGCCACTAATCGGAGTGTGCGGACCGGGCTTCGGAAGTGCGCACCCTGTCGAGAAAATCCACACTTCGGAGCACGCTACGCAGCCACCGGCTCCCTTGGCACACACTTTCCAGTAATATCCCGTGTTCGTGATAAGTCCGCTCACTGGATACTTGTTGCTGCTCTGACCCGTGGCCACCCGAGGCGGCGTACCAGTCGTACCAAAATACACATCGTAGGTCACCGGGTGGCCGCACGGGTCAGTGACAGCGTCCCATCTGAGTGTGTCGGCGGTCAGCTGCGAAGTCGCGCTGTCGGCCGGAGTGGGATCACTTGGGGCAAGCAGCAGCGTCGGGCATTTCGTAGTGAAATTCCAGAGATCGCTCGACGTCTGGCGGCTCCTGGTCCCTTTCGCGATGACTTTCCAGTAGTACGTCGTGGTGTCGATCAGACCGGTTGGGTGGTACTTGAGCACCGCGAGCGCGGATGCGACTTTCGGCGGCGAGGCGGTGGTGCCAAAATACACATCGTAGGTCACGGGATCGCCGCAAGAATCGACAGCGGCACCCCACCGCAGAGTGTCCGGCTTGGTCTGGCATGCCGCGCTGTCCGCCGGGCTGGGATCGTTGGGGGCAGTCAGTAGCGCAGGACACGCGGTCTTAAAGTGCCACTCCGGCCCGGTGGTCGAACGGCTGCCAGTCCCCAGGGCCATCACCTTCCAACAGTACCATTTATTGGCCGTCAATCCGCTCTGCGGGTAGTAGTTCGTCACGATCTCATGGGCGACTCTCTTCGCCGGCGGGCAGATTGTGTCGCAGTAAACGTCATAGGTGACGGCCCCACCGCACGGATCAGTAGAGGCTATCCATTGCAGAGTAAAGCTCGTGGACTGATCGAGCGCGCTGTCAGCCGGAGTCGGCCCACTGGGCGCAGGAAGCGCCGGGCAGCCTGTCTGGAAATTCCATACCGCGGCGGCGCATGTCTTGCATCCGCCCTGCCCTCTCGCACAAATCTTCCAGTAATACTTCTGATACGCAATCAATCCGCTCACCGGGTACTTGGTGGAACTCCAGTTGGAATCAACGAGAGGTGGTGAGGCGGCGGTACCGAAGTACACTTCGTACTTCACCGGGGCCCCGCATGAATCAGAGACGGCGGCCCAACTCAGGGTGTCGGTCGTCGGGCGCCCGGTCGCGTTGCTGGCCGGGAGCAGATGGACCGGAGCGGAGAGCGACTTGGGACAACCAGTGGTGAAACTCCACACGGGGCTGCAGGTCTCACGGGAGTCTGTTCCTTTGGCACACACCTTCCAGTAGTACTTGGTGTTCGCAGCCAGTGCGCTGCGGACCCAGCGGTTCACGGTCAGACCTGATTCGAGTTTCGGCAGCGAACTGGTGTTCGTGCCGAGGTACACGTCGTACGTGAGGGGATCACCGCATGGGTCGATTGCAGCTGTCCAAGTCAGTGTATCCACCAACGCATTGCAGGTGGCGCCGTCCAGCGGATTGGGTCCGCTGGGTGCCGTCAACGCCGGACCAACCGTTCTGAATTTCCACAAATCGCCTGGAGTCTGGCGGCTCTTGGTCCCCTTGGCAACAATCTTCCAAGAGTACCATGTGCATGGCAAGGGCGCGCTCGCCTGACACCAATTGTTCGTCTGATTGGAGGAGACGAGCGGCGGTGAGTTCCCCTGGCCGAAGTACACATCGTATTTCACTTCGTCTCCGCACGGGTCGATAACGGCGGCCCAGATGAGGGTCAGGCTTGACGGCTGGCCTGTCGCGCTGTCTTCAGGATTCGGGTCGGTGGGTTCGGGTAGCTGCGCCGTGCATCCCACTCTGAAACTCCACGGAGGACTTTCCACATGGCGGTCACACGTTCCGTTGACGCGCACCTTCCAGAAGATGGTGTCGTCCGGCAGTCCGGTGAGAAAGTGGGTATTCGAAGTCAGGCCGGAGGCAACCAGAGGTGGCGGATTGGCTGTACCGGCGTAAACGTCGTAGGTCACCGCTCCCCCGCATGGATCAGAAATCGCATTCCAGCCCAATGTCAAGCTTGAGGGCTGGTCGGCGGCTCCATCGGCCGGGCTGGGTCCAGCGGGCGCTGGGAGTGATGTCGTACATTTCGTGGTGAATGCCCACGCTGTGCTGGCACAGGTCTCGCGGCCGCCGGTGCCCTTGGCACACACTTTCCAGTAGTACTTCGTGTTCGCGGTCAGGCCGCTGCGGACATAGCTGTTCGCGGCCAGACCAGAGTCGAGTTTCGGCGGCGAACTGGCGGTGCCGAAGTAGACGTCATAGGTGATGGGACCGCCACAGGGGTCGGTCACAGTGCTCCATCTCAAGGTGTCGGTCGTTAACTGGCATGCAGCGTTGTCTGCGGGACTCTGCTGGATGGGTTCCGGCAGCGGCGTGGTGCAACTGATTGTAAGGTCCCATTTCAGCCCGAAGACTGAATCACGACACGGCGTTTTGACGCACACCTTCCAGTAATACTTCTGGTTGGATAGCAGGTTACCCACCAAATACGAATTGGTGCCGAGGCCCGGAGCTACCAGTGCCAACGGTTCCGCAGTCCCGAAGTACACATTGTAGGTGACTGCCCCTCCACATGGGTCGGTAATGCTGCTCCAGATCAAAGTGACGGTCGAGGGCTGCCCGGTGGCGCCGGTCGCTGGGGTCGGGTTACTGGGCGCTGGCAGTGGTGTCTTGCAGGCGGGAGTGAAGGTCCAGATCGTGCCGGTGGTATGGCGGCCGCAGTCACCCCGAACACTCACCCTCCAGTAATAGGGAGTATTCGGAGTCAATCCGCTGCGGATGAAGCTGTTCACGGTCAGACCTGAGTCCACTATGGGGGGCGGGTCGACGGTGCCGAAGTACACATCATAGGTAACTGAACCGCCACAAGGATCTGTCACAGCGCTCCATGTTAGAGTGTCCGTGGTCGACTGGCAGGTCGCGTTGTTTGCCGGATGGGGATTGGCGGGAACGGGCAGCGCAGTCCAACAACTTGTCGTAAAGTCCCAGACAGAACTCGAAGTCTGGCGACTACGCGTGCCTGTTGCCACAATCTTCCAATAGTACTTCGTCGCGGGGGACAATCCGGCCACCGGGTACCAAGTCTCAGATTTGTTGGAGTCTATTATCGGGGGCGGATTGGTGGGTCCAAAGTACACGTCATACCTGACTGACCCGCCACATGATGGATCGGTCACCGCAGACCACATCAACGTGTCCCGATCGCCGATGCAGATGTCACTGGCCATCGGACCAATCCTGGTGGGCGCCGGTAATGGTGATGAATTGACGCATTGATAGCTGCCGATGAAGCTGATCGAGCTGCCGGAAGATAATGTCAGGGTGTCAGGCGGAGGCGTGGTGTACCCGCTGACCGCGCCATAGGTAATAATGTACCTCCCCGATGACGCGTCGGACTTCGTCCATCTCGTACCGCTTCCCGTGTATGGTCCTCCAGGGCCGGACAGTGTGAACGTGGCTTCGAAATGATTCGTTGTTACTGTTACGGTCCCCGGTGTCCCCTCGATGCTGTCCACGGCAGCGTACGCTTCGCGGCAAACAATGGGGAGAAATCCGTAGGAGATCCAGCCGTAGCCATTGTCCGACCAGCCTCTGCCCCAGGAGTTGAGGATCTTGAAAGCGCTCTTGGCATCGTCGTATCCAACCACGCAAGCGGCGTGGTCGCCGGCAAATGCGCCGGAGGCATGGGAGTAGATCTCAGTCGGCGACAGGTAGAAGAAATCCTTGTAGACTCTGAATCCGATCACAACCGGGTAACCGCCCGCCAGATGGCGTTTGACGGCGTCGGTGCTCGCGAAATCGACCCGGCTCCAACTTCTGATCCTGTAGTTGCCGGCCTCCGTGTCGGCGGGGCCGGAAGGGGTCTCCGAGCAGTCGCCGACATCATATGGCATGGTCGCCAGTGTTGCGCATCCCTTCGTTCTCAATAGTTCAAGAGCATCGTCAATGGCCGCCCCCTGATCGCAAGTCCCGGACTCGTGGGCGGTGCTGAACATGCCGGGCGATTTGATCTGGTTATAAATGTAGGCAGGGCTGAACTGGTGTGAGAAACTGGCAGAACCCCAACGCCGTTCAATCTGCTCCTGATAACTCTTGAGGGCGTAGCCCACCGCCCAGCCGACGCCCGATCCCTGCAGACCCTGGTCACCGACCGGAGGCATCGAGGGTGAGAGATCCACAGAAGAAGGAAGTGATCCCATACCTGGAGGCGGCATGATTGGGAGTGTGTCGTAAACATGCTCAGGAATGGGCAAGAATCCTGTCTCGCGGGGTGGGGTCAGATGATTCTGCACGACGACCGTTATGGGACCGGACGTGCCGACGTTACCCGAGGCGTCGCGCGCGTCCACATAGATCGTGTGCAACGTCCCGTCTTTCAGGAGTGTGCAATCCCAAGTGTATTGATACGGCGTGCTGGTGATGGCGAGTTTTAGAATGCTGTCAACGTAGAACTCGATCCTCACGACTCCCTCGTTGTCGACCGCATCGACCAGCACGGTTTGTGTGTCGGAAACCGTCGAGTTGTCGACCGGGTGTTGAATAGTTACCCGAGGGGCATCATTGTCTGCGTGGTCCTTCCCGCAAGTGGACAGAAGCAATATGACTGGCACGCTCGCCAATGCCCACCAGCCAACCCATCTCCTGATCGGTGCCATCTCATTCCTCCCTTGTTTATGTGATGGAAACTCCGCGTCTGCTGATCGTGTGCATTGGAGGTTGCCGCGCTTCGTGTGTGCGGCGGCATCGTTCTGTCTTGTCCGCCATCGGGTTTCGGATCCTCATAGGCAGGGCGGTCCCGGAGCAGCGTCCGATGGCCCCCCGACAGGTGCGAGCTGACAGCGGCCGGGAAGACGCAGGTCGGCCTTACCATACGCATCTGCTGATAATGGACCACTCACCGGGAGCATCTCCTGTGCCAACACGCAAACACCTCCGAGTGTGCCGACTGTGAACAACCTATAGATCCCGCCACAACATAGTCCGCAGCCATCGTCAAGTCAACTGGTCTGAATCCCTGGAACACGGAAGGGACATCATCCCGCATTGCCTCACATTAAAGGTAACCGAAGCTGGAGGGGAAACGGGGTCAGAATGAATCGATGCCTCATGTTTCATGTAACCGGAAGGAGCATGGAATATGGGGACGAGTTCCCGAAAAGAGTACC
>Ga0315273_10000517_pt1 | contig 41127 bp, 32 predicted proteins | sample YL17G02_0_MG_FD_205753 | JGI IMG/M metagenome (GOLD analysis project Ga0315273, IMG submission 205753) | Sediment microbial communities from Yellowstone Lake, YNP, Wyoming, USA - YL17G02_0 | ecosystem: Environmental > Aquatic > Freshwater > Lake > Sediment | place: USA: Wyoming | collected...
GAATGGCTCCTCCTTCCCGTGGCTCCTGATCTCAACAAGCTCAAGAAACCACAGGGGTTGGAGCCGTTCAACTTTCAACTAAGAATGGGATACCGCCGATGGCTGCTTCTGGCACGGGTGTTCAAGATGCTACAGACTGCCGAGTCAGCACAGGGCATACTGGCGCGAGAAGGTGAGACTAAACAGGAATAGAGATCGTCGTGTCGATCGGGAGTTGCGCGGACTCGGGTGGAAGATACTCCGGGTATGGGAACACTCATTGGAAAGTCAGTCAGGGTGTGTCGGTGTCCTGAAACGATTGCGACGGACTCTGGGGAAGTGACTCAAAGCCGTTTCCTCACGAAAGGCCCATTCAACACAAAAGGGGCGCATCCACCGCGCCCCTATCCTTTGGCGAGAACGTGTGGAGATCGAGGGTGCCGTCAATCGGCAGTTCGCGAGGTTTGTCGTCCACGAGACTAATATAACGTCTTCAAGAGCGGCGCAGGCACGGTTCGGGACTCGCCGGAGACCCGCCGCGGCGGGCAACCATTGTCCAGCACCCGCGTATCAGTCTTGAGTGCGACGAGCCGAGAGGAGATAAATCGATGTTAGGCTTCCTGCTGTGGTGTCTGCTCTTTATCCTGTGCTGGCCGCTGGCCCTGTTCGCGCTGGTCCTGTACCCCTTGATATGGCTACTGCTGCTGCCATTCCGATTAATCGGGATCACCGTACACGCCGTCTTTGAGTTGTTGCGCGCGATCATCCTGCTCCCGGCACGCCTCTTGAGCGGGCCAAGACGAATCTGAACCAGCACATAGAGACACCGCGCCACGATGTGCCACGGCGCGGTGCCATGTTAGCTTCCTTGAAGCTCCACCTTTACTGATCCGATTTCCCGGCCTTTACCACGACCGGAACCTCGGTCGCCTTGGCGAGCTCGACGCCGAACGTTTCCCCTGGTGCCAAATCGAGTTGCTTGCCTTTCGTAGCGAGAGCCACGGCGCCACCCGCCGCGGCACCGGCCGCGGCACCGATCGCGGCCCCCTTAGCCTTCTTCTTGCTGGCCAGCGCTCCGATCACACCCCCGACGACACCACCAATGGCGACCTTGCCTGCATCGCTGACGGCATCAGGCTTTGCTTCAAGAATGATTGGCTTGGTCTCCAGATCATACACCCGCCCATTTGGGTCCATGATCATTTCCACATTCAGCACGATTTTGGCCCGCCCTTTGGTGCGATGGGGCTCTTCGACCTCGGTCAGATGACCGCGCACCTCCGAACCAGCGGGGAAAACCGTCATGCCGCTGATCTCGATCGGTTCGGTCGTCTTGGCCACAAAACGATCTCCCACCTTGCTTGAATCCGACCGCAGATGAGTGAGAAGCGATACCGTCACAGAAGTACCGGCGGGAACCGCCACCATCACTTCACGCGGCGTCGGCGGAGTCTCTGGCTTCGGCTCGGGCTTTTTGGGTTCCGGCTTTCTAGGTGCCGGCTTGGCGGGAGGCTGTTTCTCCGCAACAGGAGGAGTCTCGGCCTGCTGCGTCGCAGCCGGAATCGTGTCCTTTCGCGTATCGGTGGTCACGTCCGCTGTTTGTCCGCTTGGTGATCCGGCCACTGCCGGTGTCGCCGGTGGCGTCTTGGCGGTTTCCTTCTCTCCTGAGCCGCAGCCCGCGAGAGCTAGTGCAGTCAACACACCTGCCAAGAGCACCCAGAGCATTGTCCTTCTCATCACAGCCTCCTTGATCGCGTTCACAAACCAATTGTACACTCATCCCTGTCCAACGATACGCTGTGCCCGAATGCCGCACAATCCACTTCCGCAACCGTCCCGGCTGGACGAGGTTCCTGACACGAATAAAACTCGGGCCGGAATGCACAACCCCCGCGCCGGGTTGCCAGCGCGGGGGTATCGTCACAATTCCTCGGTTCAGCGAGCGTACGGGTTTAGAAGTCGTCGTACCCGCCGCCGCCACCCATGCCGCCGGGCATGCCACCGCCGGGCATCGGGGACTTCCTCTCCGGCTTGTCGGTGATCATCGCTTCGGTGGTCAGAAGCAAGGACGCGATCGACGCGGCGTTCTCCAGCGCGATGCGGGTCACCTTGGTCGGGTCGATGACACCCGCCTTCATCAGGTCTTCGTAGTTGTCGGTCAGTGCGTTGTAGCCAAACGCGCCGGTCTCGGACTTGACCCGGTTGACCACAATCGAGCCTTCGACACCGGCGTTCTCGGCGATCAGGCGCATCGGCTCTTCGAGCGCTTTGCGCACAATGTTGACACCGATCGACTCATCGTCACTGCCCTTGCCGTTGTACTTGTCGAGCGCGCTGAGCGCGCGCAGCAGGGCCACGCCGCCGCCGGGGACGATTCCCTCTTCGGCCGCGGCACGGGTCGCATGGAGTGCATCCTCGACGCGCGCCTTCTTCTCTTTCATCTCGACTTCGGTAGCCGCGCCAACATTAATTACCGCGACGCCGCCGGCCAGCTTGGCCAGACGCTCCTGCAGTTTCTCCTTGTCGTAATCCGACGTGGTCTCTTCGATCTGCTTTCTGATCTGGCCGATGCGGCCTTTGATCTTGTCGGAGGCGCCGGTGCCCTCGACAATCGTCGTGTTGTCCTTGTCAACCGTGATACGCTTGGCCTTGCCCAGATGCGAAAGCACGGTGTTCTCGAGTTTGAAGCCCAGTTCTTCGGAGACCACCTGGCCGCCGGTCAGAATGGCGACGTCCTCGAGCATGGATTTGCGACGGTCGCCAAAGCCCGGGGCCTTGACCGCGCAGACACGCAGCGTGCCGCGCAGCTTGTTGACCACCAGCGTAGCGAGCGCTTCGCCCTCGACATCCTCGGCGATCACCAGAAGCGGCTTGCCCAACTGCGCAACCTTCTCAAGAAGCGGCAGCATGTCTTTCATGGTCGCGATCTTCTTGTCATGGATGAGAATGACCGGATCTTCCAGAACCGCCTCCATCGCCTCCGGATCGGTGACGAAGTAAGGGGAGATATACCCGCGGTCAAACTGCATTCCCTCGACCAGTTCCAGTGTGGTCTCGGTCGACTTGGCCTCCTCGACTGTGATCACGCCATCCTTACCCACTTTGTCCATCGCATCGGCGATCAGATCGCCGATGGTCTGGTCGTTGTTGGCGGAGATGGAGGCGACTTGCGCGTACTCTTTCTTCGAGGTGACATCGACCTTCTGCTTCTTCAAATCGGCGACGACCGCCTCGACCGCCTTGTGAATGCCGCGCTGCAGGTCCATCGGGTTGGCGCCGGCGGTGACATTCTTCAAACCCTCACGATAGATCGCCTGTGCCAGGACTGTGGCGGTGGTGGTGCCGTCACCGGCAACGTCGGAAGTCTTGGACGCGACTTCCTTCACCATCTGCGCGCCCATGTTTTCAAAGTGGTCTTCCAGTTCGATTTCCTTGGCGACAGTCACGCCGTCTTTGGTAATGGTCGGGGCGCCGAATTTCTTGTCGATGACAACATTGCGTCCCTTGGGGCCAAGCGTGATCTTGACCGCGTTGGCCAGTTGGTCGACGCCTCTTTTCATCTTGTCCCGCGCCGCATTTGAGAATTCCATCATCTTTGCCATATTTCAAACTCCTCTTTCGGATGATTTCGGATGATTGATGATAGACCCGGTTGACGCGAGGTCTTAGCCGACCACGGCCAGGATATCGGCCTCACGCATGATGAGAAACTCGTTGTTGTCGATCGTCACTTCGGTGCCCGAGTACTTTCCATAGAGCACCCGGTCGCCCTTCTTCACCTCGAGGGCAACGATCTTCCCATCGTCGGTCCTGCGTCCGCTGCCGACTTCCATGACCTCGCCTTCCTGCGGCTTCTCTTTGGCGGTGTCAGGGATGATGATTCCACCCTTCTTCACTTCCTTATCCGAATCGAGCGGTTTGACCACCACTCGGTCTGCCAGAGGCTTCACGTTCATTTCTTCCTCCCTTTCCTTCCTTATGGAACTGATTTGCACTGTTTGACAGGTGTCATTGACCCTAATGCTCTGACCTCACGTGCTTTTGTTAGCACTCGCCGTCAGTGAGTGCTAACAATCTGTGCCGATTATACGGAAATCCGGTGCCGTGGTGCAATTTTTTTTGGGATTATAACCGTAGGAGTGGGTTGACCGCCCACCAACGACCGGTAAGGTATTGCATTGCATTGGCTTAAGTGATAAGCGATGCGTGCAAGCACACACCCTGCATCGCGCCGAACCGTAGGGTGCGTGCCACACGCACCATTCTTTCGTGCATGGGAAACGCTAACGATTGGCCAGATAGATGGCTCGCAGCCCCTTGAGAGTCAGGATCGGATCGACCGCTTGGATGGTCTGAGAATCCCTTGAAATGACTGAAGCGAGGCCCCCGGTGGCTACCACTTTGGGCTTACCATCCATCGCCCCCGAGATCCGGCGTACGATCTCGTCGACCGCCCCGATCCCGCCGAAGTACAACCCAGACTTCAGGGCATCTTCGGTCGTGGCACCGATCGGCGATGACGGCGTCTCGATGCCCACCTTGAACAACTGCGCGGCCTTCTGGGAGAGTCGCTCGGCCGAGGTCTCCAGGCCGGGCGAGATCGCGCCGCCTTTGTAGGCCCCGTCGCCGGAGATCACATCGAATGTTGTGGCAGTCCCGAAATCGACCACGATCCCTGCGCAATGATGCTCAACCCAGAATCCCTCGGCATTGGCGATCCGGTCGGCCCCGACCTGCTCAGGGAACGGCACCGCCAGACGCACCGCCAGCTTGAGGTGATGCGAAACAACCATGGGAATCACGCGGCAGGTCGATTCCACCGCCGCCGTGATCACCGGCGTAAGAACCGGCACCACCGAGCAAGCAACCGCACCCTGGATCGATCCCGCCTGCAACCCGGCATCCGAAAGCACATGGCGCAGCAGGAGCGCGGCCTCATCGGGCGTGCGAGTGTGCGTCGATGCAAGCCGAAATGAAAACACCAGCCGCTCACCATCAAACGCACCGATCTGCGTGGTCGTGTTGCCGATATCGATGGCGAGAAGGTGGGGCATGGGATCATGATACAACATCATGCCGTGAGGAGGCACGTGATTCCACCGCATAATTCGTTCCTGGTGCCACGACCTGCGTTCTCCCCATGGTCATTATGCCCTTGAGTGAAACATCAACGTTATATAGATTGACGATCCGGGTCGCCCCGGCGCACGCCGTCAGCACTATGTGGTTCAGATTTTGATATCAGCAGCAAGCGTCGGCGCTTCTCGAGACCGCTATGTCCCTGCATCCTGACTTCCCGGTCTCTCCTTACGCGCCCCTCCTTCCGGAGCATCGCTGGTTTCCCGCGGACGAGGCGCTGCGTGAATCTTCGTACGACAAGCTCCTGCCGCCTCTCGTGGCCAAGATCCGGCAGGAAGTCTACGACTGGCGCAAGGCCGGTTACCCCGGAGCGTCGTCGACCTCAAAAGCACTGCTCCGTTGGTGGTTCGAGACGGAGCATATGAAGGAATCGGCCGGCGGCTCCCTCTCGCCGTTTCAGTACTACTACGCCCAGCGAGAAGCAGTCGAGACGGTCATCTGGCTGTACGAGGTCAGACGGGCACGCGACAAATTTGACCTTCTGCGATACGACTCGTCCGGGAGAGTCTCTTCCGGCATGTTCGACGAAGATTGGCCGCGTTATGTGCTGAAAATGGCGACCGGTGCGGGCAAGACGAAGGTCATTTCGCTTCTGATCGCGTGGAGTTACTATCACAAGCTGTACGAACCGGACTCGCCCCTCGCGCGAAACTTCCTCGTCGTCGCTCCCAACATCATCGTGTTCGATCGTCTCAGGATCGATTTTGAGGCACGGAAGATCTTCTTCCAAGACCCAATCCGCCCCGACAATGGCTGGGAGGGACAGAACTGGCAGGATGACTTCCACCTGACGGTCCATCTTCAAGATGATGTCCGCGCCCTGCGCGACACAGGGAACATCTTCCTGACCAACATCCACCGTGTCTTTCTGAGGGATGTGCCCGAGCCGTCACTGGACGACGACGACCTGCGCGACTACTTCCTGAACCCCTTTGGCCCCAAGCCTGTCGGGAAGACGACGGACAGCAGGGTCGACCTTGGGGAGATCATCCGCGAGGTGGATGAACTGGTCGTTTTCAACGACGAGGCCCACCACATTCATGACCCGAAAATGGCCTGGTTCAAGTCGATTCAGGACATTCACCATCGCATGCTCCAAAAGGATAGTCGCCTGGCCCTGCAGATCGACGTCACGGCGACGCCGCGCCACGACAGCGGCGCAATTTTCGTCCAGACGGTCTCGGACTACCCGCTGGTGGAAGCCATCCATCAGAACGTGGTGAAGCACCCGATTCTTCCGGATCCTCCCAGCCGCGCGAAGCTGCACGAGGAGACCAGCGCGCTGTTCACCGAGCGATACCACGATTTTCTGGCCCTTGGAATTGAAGAATGGCGGAAGAGCTGCGCGACACTGGAAAAGTGCGGCAGGAAGGCCGTGCTCTTTGTCATGGTCGATGATACGCGGAATTGTGATGAAGTAGGCGAGTACCTACAGAAGATTTGCCCTGAGTTGGAAGCGGCGGTGCTTGTAATCCACACCAAGAACAATGGTGAGGTTTCGGAAGCGGCCACGGGTAAGGGGCGGGAGGAGCTGGACAAGCTGCGCAAAGACGCCCGGAGCATCGATGATTGGGATTCCCCTTACAAGGCGATCGTGTCTGTCATGATGCTCAAGGAGGGCTGGGATGTGAAAAACGTGACCACGATTGTCGGCCTGCGCGCCTACTCGTCCAAATCGAACATCCTCCCCGAGCAGACTCTCGGCCGCGGCCTGCGGCCGATGTTCCGTGGCAGCAACACTCGCGAGACCGTATCGGTCATCGGCACGCCCGCGTTTATGGAATTCGTGGAATCGATCAGGAACGAGGGTGTCACACTTGAGTACGCGCCGATGGGAGGGGGCTCTCCCGGTGAATCAACCGTGGTCGAAATCGACGCGGACAACCCAGACAAGGACCTCGACGCTCTTGACATCGCCCTACCCAAACTGACCCGCCGATTTCATCGTGAATACAAGGATCTCGATAGCCTCGATCCCGCGACGCTTGGCAATAGAAAGTTGCCGCTGAAGGCATTCACGTCAGAGGAGACACGCGAGATAGTCTTCAAGCGGATGTTGGATGACCAGATCGACCACACAATTCAACTGGATGGCGCCGGGCTCGCCGATTACAACTCAGTCGTGGGGTTCTTCGCGCGGCAACTGCTCAAAGACCTCCGCCTGGTCGGCGGGTATGACATACTGTATCCGAAGGTCAAGACTTTCATCCGCGATCATCTGTTTGTCGATTCACCGGTCGATCTGGCCGACCCCGTGGTACTTCGCAATCTTTCGGAACCCGAAGTGGGCAAGACCATCTACGATGGTTTCAAGGCGGCGATCAACGCATTGACCATTCAGGATAAGGGTTCGGCACGGATCGAAGACTACATCCGCCTGCGTGATACCCGTCCGTTCAATCCGGAGGGCCGGTCGTTTCTCATCCCGAAGAAATCGGTCTTCAATCGCATCGTCGGCCAGCCCGGCGCGGAGGGACTCGAACTTGAGTTCGCCTCGTTCCTGGAGAGCGCTGCGGATGTGGCCGCCTTCACGAAGAACTACTTCGCGATCGGGTTCAAGATGGATTACATCAAAGCCGACGGCGATATCTCGACCTACACACCCGATTTTGTTCTTCGGACATCTGACGGCACAATCTGGATCGTGGAAACCAAGGGCCGCGAGGAGCTCGACCTGCCGCAAAAAATGGCCCGTTTACGGCTGTGGTGCGAGGACGCCACCGCCGCCAGCAAAGAAATCGACGGCCCGGAGTACAGCTTTGTGTACGTCGACGAAGAGGGGTTCAAGAAGCATCGCCCCGCGACATTCGCCGCCCTCGTGGCAAGCTTCAGGGAGTACCAAGAATAGGTCGAATCGGACCTATAGGACCTATCTCTATGGCTGACCTCATACCACCGCACGGCGGCTATCGGGAACTCAAGTCGTTCCAGCACGCTGAGCTGGTGTACGACGCCACGGTGAAATTCTGCGACCGCTTGATTGACCGGCGTTCCCGGACCCACGATCAGATGGTCCAGGCGGCGCGCAGCGGACGGCAGAATATCGCGGAGGGCAGCCAGGCATCGGGCACTTCCAAGAAGTTTGAACTCAAGCTCGTGGGCGTGGCCCGCGCCAGCCTCGAAGAGCTCCTTCTGGACTACGAGGACTTCCTGAGGCAGCGCAGTCTGGCGCTCTGGCCCAAGGACTTTCCCACCGCACAGATCGTGCGCCGACTCGCCTACGCGGAGAACAGGTCCTATCAGACCTATAAGTCCTATATCGAGGATTCCCCCCCCGAGGTGGCCGCCAACACGCTGGTGTGCCTGATCCACCAGACCAACTACCTTCTGGACCAGCAGCTTCGGCAGCTCGAGCAGGCTTTCCTGAAGGAAGGTGGCTTCACAGAGCGCCTCTACAAAGCGCGCTCCCAAGCCCGCCGAAAACAGATTGAAGAATAAGACCTATCCGTCCTATAGGACCCATATAATGCCACGCCGAGAACCAGCATCCTACGAACTCTCCGATGCAGAGAAGCGCGACCTCATCGCCCTCATCCAAGAGGGCAAACCGCTCCCCGAAAAATACCGCTTCATCCTCTTCGAGGACAAACGCGAAGTCGAACTGGTCTGGGCGGGGAAGTCGCGCGAGGTCTGCAACATCGTCCTGCCCTTCCAGACCATCGAACACATTGACGAACCGCGACGCGAGAAGATCGAGGATGAAGAACTCGGACTCGACGTGCGCGGACGCCAGCTCAAGGGATGGACGAACAAGCTCATCTGGGGCGACAACAAACTCATCCTCTCGTCACTGAAATCCGGCGCGTTGCGGCAGCAAATCGAGGAAGCCGGCGGCCTGAAGCTGATCTACATCGACCCGCCCTTCGACGTCGGCGCCGATTTCTCGATGGATATCGAGATCGGCGGCGAGACCTTCCACAAAGAGCCAAACCTCCTCGAACAGATCGCCTACCGCGACACCTGGGGACGCGGCGCGGACTCTTTCATCTCCATGATCTACGAACGCTTGAGCCTCATGCGCGACCTCCTCCACGAGGAAGGAAGCATCTACGTGCATTGCGACTGGCGCGTGAACAGCCACATCCGTCTTGCGCTGGCGGAGGTCTTCGGAGGCGGCAATTTTCGGAACGAGATTGTCCGCATCAAATGCAATCCCAAGAACTACACTACTTCTGGATTCGGCAACATTCACGACACTGTTTTCTTCTTTTCAAAATCGGACACAACGAAACTGAATCGCATCTACGAGGAACGCGATGAGGAGCAGTTGGAATCGGATTTTCCGCTGATTGAGGAGAAAACCGGACGCCGCTACGCTACTGGAGCGCTCCATGCGAGAGGGATTCGTTATGGCTCGACTGGCGAAGCATGGCGAGGGATCATGCCGCCATCGGGTAATCATTGGCGCTATGTTCCCGAAACGCTTGACTATCTCGATGCTCAAGGTTTGATCGAATGGTCTTCGACCGGAAATCCTCGTAAGATAAGGTATGCGGACGAAGACGAAGGCAAAGCGGTTCAGACGATTTGGGATTACAAAGACCCGGGTGATCGGGCGGCAGATTACGCTACACAAAAACCCGAAGACCTCCTCGAACGCATCATCAAAGCCAGCAGCAACGAAGGCGATCTCGTCGCCGACTTCTTCTGCGGCTCAGGGACTACAGCGGCCGTCGCGGAGAGGCTGGGGCGCAAATGGATCGCCTGCGATCTCGGCAAATTCGGCATCCATACGACGCGGAAACGGCTCATTCAGGTCCAGCGCGAACTGAAAGCGGGCGGGAAACCGTTCCGAGCGTTTGAGGTGCTGAACCTCGGCCGCTACGAGCGGCAGGCGTACCTCAATGTCGGCACGCGGCTCACCGGGAAGAAGAAAGCCGAGGCGCTGGCCCGTAAGGAGCGCGAGTTCCGCGAGTTGATTCTCAAGGCCTACAAGGCCCAGCCACTCGAGGGTGAGTCATTCTTCCATGGAAAGATGGCCGGACGGCTGGTCGTCGTTGGCCCGATCAATCTTCCCGTGGGACGCCTCTTTGTCGAGGAAGTCATCTCTGAATGCCGCAAGCGTAAAGCATCGCGAGCCGATATTCTCGCCTTCGAGTTCGAGATGGGGCTATTCCCGGCCGCGCTCGACGACGCCAGGCAGAAGGGCATCGACCTGGCCCCAAAGGCGATCCCGCCTGAGGTGTTCGACAAGCGCGCCGTGGAGAGGGGTCATGTTCGATTCCACGACGTCAGCTTCATCGAAGTGACGCCGCGTTTCGATCTGCAAGACAAGCGGCGCCTGTCGGTCGAACTGACCGATTTCTCCGTTTACTACACGCAGGGTTTGATGGATGCCATTGCGGCTGAGATGAAAGAGGGCAAAACCGAGGTCATCTGCGAACAAGGCAGGCTGATCAAGCTCAGCAAGGACAAACAGGGAATCGTCACCCGCGAAACCCTGACAAAGCACTGGACCGACTGGGTGGATTACTGGGCGGTGGATTTCGATTACACTAGCCGTAAAGAGATCATCAAGGTCGCGAGAGGAATTGGCCGGGGGAACGAGCTGCCCGGCCTGGTGCGGGCGGGGGAAGAGATCATCGAGTTCGCGGAGCAGTGGACGGGTGCGTACATCTTCGAAAACGAGTGGCAGAGCTTCCGTACGCGCAAAGACCGCAACCTCGAACTTACGAGCGCCCCGCACACCTACGCCAATCCTGGGCGTTACACGATTGCCGTGAAAGTCATCGACATCTTCGGCAATGACACCATGACGCTGGTGCCGGTGAGCATCACGTAAGTCCGTAGGGTGGGTGCTTCACCCCTTTCAAAGGACAAAGCCCATTCCCCTACGGGGTGATTATCAAGGCGGCAATGCGTCGAGGATGCACCCACCATCCTTATTACCGAGGAATGGTGGGGGCTCCGCGCCGTTGTATCTCGCGGCATTTCTTTTCAGTTGTGCCGAATCTCATACCTGCGACGTTGATAGGAAGCACCCACCCTACCGCAGCGTCGCCTCACCCGAATGCGCGACGATTTCCTTCTTGCCGGAGCGCACGACCAGCCCGCCGGTGTCATCGATGGCGACCGCAACACCGCCGATCTTCTCGCGCCCCTGACGGACCGTCACCTTCTTGCCAAGGAGAAGCGACCGCTGCCGATAGGCGGGGAGAAGCGGGGCAAGGCCTTCGTGCCGGAAACGGCGGTAGATTGTCTCGAAATGCAGCAGGAACGAGCGGTAGAACGCGAGGCGATCAACAGGGGCACCCTTTGCCATCGCCAGCGATCCGGCGGTCTTGCGCAGGGCCGGCGGGAAGTCTTTGGCGCTGTGAGCGACATTGATTCCAACACCGCAGATCGCGTAATGCACCCGGTCAACCTCGGCGGATAGTTCCACGAGCACGCCGCAGACTTTGCGGCCACTGACGAGCCCATCGTTGGGCCACTTGAGTTGAACCTCCAGGCCGAGTTCCGATTCGGCGGTCTCGGCAAAGGCCAGCGCCGCGAGGAGCGACAGACCTGCGGCCTGTGCCGGCGGCACAACCGGACGCAAGACCACCGATGACCAGATCCCCAGACCGGAGGGCGAATGCCAGTGCCGCCCCAGACGCCCCCGCCCTTTGGTCTGCTCTTCTGCGACGACAACCGTCCCCTCGGGCGCGCCTCTTTCGGCCAGTTCGATGGCCGCGGCATTGGTCGAGCCGATTCGATGGTAGCAATGCAGGTGGCGCCCGAATAAACGCGTCTTCAACCCCGAGAGAATCTCGATGTCGATCATGCGGTCGGGCGCCGACACCAGCGAGAGCCGCTGGTCGTGATCGACGGACATTTCGTACCCAAGCTCCTTAAGATTCTCGAGCGCACGCAGCAGGCGCGGCTTGCTGATGTTCAGCGTCATGGCAAGATTGCCGATCGCGGGGGGACGCTTGTGGCCACGCAGGAGGCCGATCACTTCGGCAGTGAGGGGATCCATGGTCGGATGCGCGATCATCGGGAAACCCACCGCATACTGAAATCGACCGCCGGGGCCGAGTGGGTGATGCTCCCGGAGGAAATGTAGTCGGGGCCACAACGCGCAATGGCGGCGATGTTCCTGGCGGTCACGTTCCCGGACGCTTCCGCAATCAGGCGACACTTGAGTTGACGCTCAAATTGACGGACGAGCGTCACGGCTCGGCGAAGTCTCGTCACAGGGAAATTGTCCAAAAGAAGCCAGCTTGCACCGATCATCAGAGCATCCTGCACATGGGACAAGTCGTGTATCTCGCAGATGAGTTGCCTGCCTCGCGCCGCCTTCAGCGCGCGCCAGACTGTTTCTCCGAAGTCACCCACCGCACCGATGTGATTGTCCTTCACCATCAAAGCATCGTGCAGCCCGAGACGGTGATTGACCGCGCCGCCGATTACTGTGGCGCGCTTCTCGAGGTAGCGCCAGCCGGGCGTGGTCTTGCGCGTGTCGAGAAGACGAGTCCGTCCCTTGGGAATCAAGTCGGCCAGATGGCGTGTCGCCGTGGCAATCCCCGACAGATGTGCCAGAAAATTGATCGCAGTTCGCTCACCAGTCAGGAGCGCAGACGCACGTCCTTGGATTCGAGCGACGGTCTTGTCTGCGTGGAAACGCGCTCCTTCCTCGACACTCCATTCAAACCGGCAGTTGCGGTCGAGATGCCGGAAAGTCGCCTCGAAAGCGTCAGCGCCAGCCAAAACGCCGGGGGACTTGGCCACCAAGATCACTTCACCAGACTGCCGCCCCAAGTTCATGGCTTGCACAGTCAGGTCGCCTGACCCGATATCTTCGTCGAGCGCCTGCCGCACGAGCGACAGAAGCTGGCGCCGATAGGCGCTGACCGGAATGTGAAATGGCACAGTCGTTGTGCGCGGCATTTCTCAGACTCCCACGGGCATCGGCTTCCCCAGCTCCCAATTCGGCACCGCATCGACGCCGCTGGCATCGCCCATGTCGGGTCGCCACTGATACAGGCCAACACCCGCAATCATCGCGCCATTGTCGGCACACAGATCGGGCGGCGGCACCACAGCCTTGCGGCCGGTATGTTCCGCCCACGCCGACACCATCCGTCGCCAGCGACTGTTGCGGGCGACACCTCCGGCCAGCGCCACGGTGCGAATTGAGAAATCGCCGGCGGCTCGGAACAAACTATCACAAAGCGCATCGACAATCGCCGTCTCAAATGAGGCAACCCAATCCGCCCGGTCGATCGGAGGTCTCTTCCCGGACTGACGTTGTTCCCAATCCTGAGCGGCAGCGGTCTTCACACCGGAGAATGAGAAGTCGTATCCCTGGCCCTCGAACTTTGCGCGCGGGAAGGCCACCGCGTTGGGATTGCCGTGTTCCCCCGCCTGATCCAGCGCCGGACCGGCAGGGTAGTCATACCCCATCCACTTGCCGACCTTGTCGAGTGCTTCTCCGGCGGCGTCATCACGCGTCTGCCCTAACAGGCGAAAGACTCCGACCTTCTCAACCAGCACAAGCGAGGTGTGTCCGCCAGAGGCGATCAGAACCAAGTGCGGATAGTCGATGGCCGGATCGGTCATGGCCGGCGTGTGGGCATGCCCCTCCAGATGATTCACTGGGAGCAAAGGGATATTCCTCACCTTGGCCACGGCGCGGGCAAACGCGACGCCCACAAGAAGACACCCAACCAGCCCCGGTCCTGCCGTAACGGCAATACCAGCCAGGTCGCCAATGCCAATGCCCGCCTGGTCGAGCGCCTGATTGACAATGGCAGGGAGGCGACCAGCGTGCTCACGCGACGCCAGTTCGGGGACGACGCCTCCGTAGGCAGCATGAACGGTGTGGGAGAAGACAACATTCGACAAGATCCTTCCGTCCGGTCCGACGACACCGGCAGCGGTCTCATCGCACGAGGTCTCAATTCCGAGCACGGGTCCGGGAGCGCCCATCACGCCACACGGTAACCGAATCGGGCGTGATCTTCAAGACCCGTAATGGGGCAGGGATATGGGTCCATACGCGGCGTCTGGCGCCGGTCGTATCCTTGACGGAAGCAACGTAGCCGACAGACACCGATTCGGGTGCGATGCGATCCATCGCCGACTCCGGACCGCCGACCTGAACACTCACCACCTCTGGAACAACACCGAACGTGTCCGGAGTATCGGGCATCGTCACCTGAACAGTCCGGTTGGCGAACTCACGCTGGACGTACGCTTCCACCATTCGGTGCAGTTGTACCCTCTTGGGGGACAGCGTGACACCATAGACGGGCGGTGGCATCAATTCCACATCCTGATCGACGGGCTCCGACAGATTGGTGAGACGGATTCGCCGTGTGAACACGGAATTGATCCCGGTCAGAACGGTCTTGGGTCCGGTCAGATAAACCGAGTCCGGTGTCCACTCTTCAGTTCCAACGCAAACGTGGGCCAGGTCCGCTTCAAAAGCGCAGTTGGATACAACCGGTACCATCTTTTCCCCGATCCGGTCGACTACCAGGATCAGGTCATCGGGCCCGAGCAAATCCAGTGCCTTCACACCCTCAATGCCGGAGAGAGGGACATCCGCTGGTGCAAGGGGAATGGTCACCACACCGGCTTTGCGAGTGCTCGAAAGATCGATCGGCCAGCGGAGTGCCTGCCACAATGTCGGCAAGAGCAGTTTGCCGGTCCCCCGCATGCGGGCATCGATTTTGGCGGGGGGTGCCTCCGCGAATGTCAGAGAATCGGGGAGGTTCAGGTATGAAAACTCGAAGGGTACATCGACTTCGTATTCCCGGTCGGTCGCGACATGAAACCAAAGCAACAGCGCCAGTGACAACGCCAATAACTTCAATCCCGGATTATGAATGATCCTTCTGGGTGAGAAGATGCTTGGCATGGCCGGTCGGGGCGAGGGGCAGGATACGACGTTTGAATTGATCAATCGAGGCGGAACTTCTCTCCCAGATAGATCTTGCGTGCCTCTGGATCGCTGGCCAGGAATTCCGCCGTGCCTTCCTTGAGAATATCCCCATCGCACATGATATACGCCCGGTCCGTGATCGAGAGCGTCTCGCGGACATTGTGATCGGTGATCAGAATCCCAAGGTTCTTCTGTTTCAGTTTCGCCACAATCGACTGGATGTCCTCGACGGCGATCGGATCGATGCCGGCAAATGGCTCATCGAGCAGCATGAACTTCGGACGCGTGGCCAGCGCACGAGCGATCTCCACACGGCGGCGTTCCCCGCCCGAGAGTTGATACCCGCGATTCCTGGCGACGTGCGCAATGTTGAGCTCTTCGAGCAACTCCGCCAGCCGGATCTTACGTTCCGCACGAGTGAGCCCCTGAACCTCCAGAACCGCAAGAACATTGTCGGAGACCGTCATTTTCCGGAAGATCGATGGTTCCTGGGGGAGATAACCGATCCCAAGCCGGGCACGCCGATACATCGGGAGACGCGTTATCGCGCGGTCCCCCAGAAGAACGTCGCCCGACTCCGGCTTGATGAAGCCGATCGTCATATAAAACGTCGTCGTCTTCCCAGCACCATTGGGCCCGAGAAGCCCCACGATTTCCCCGGGAGCAATCGTCACGGAAATCCCGTTGACCACCCGGCGTCCACGGTACGATTTGACCAGATCGCGGGTGTTCAGGCACGCGCCGTTTGCGGCGCCAGGCAGCCGGCCAGGATCAGAAACGCCCATGATCTCAAGATCATGGGCGAAACGCCCGCCGATCAAGGCCTATCTGGAAAAACTACTACTCCGCCTGCGTGAGAATGTGCGGCGTAATGAAGATCAGGAGATCCGTCTTCTTCTTCTCGATGGAGGTGTGTCTGAAGAGAGCCCCCAGAAGAGGAATATCCCCAAGGAGGAAGATCTTGCGTCGTGTCTCGAGCTTGGTCTCGCGCACCAGGCCTCCAATGACGAGCGTTGCGCCGTCCACCACCCGCACCGTCGTCTTGACTGTTCGTTTGGCGGTGATGGGACGTTCATTGTTGGCCGGACCGGTGAAACCGGTGATTTCCTCGACGACGGGTTCCACATCCAGCGTGATCTGGTTGGAATCATTCAGCCGGGGAACCACCGTCAGGGTGATCCCGACTTCGAGATCCTGAAAGGAAACGATGTCCTGGATGACCCCTCCCTCGCTGAATCGATTCAGCGTCTGGACTGGATAGGTCGTCGTCACTTTGATCGAGGCCTGCTCGTTTTCCAGGACGGTCACCCGAGGATCGGAAAGCAGCCGTGATGTCCCGTTCTGCTGCAGAACTTCCAGGAACCCGGTGACCTGGTCGACGCTCAATGTCCCGAAGCGCCAGATCTTCCCGTCTTGGATCTTGTACTCCGCCGCTGGTCCGGTACTAGTCTGGTTTGTGCCTGACCCAGTGCTGGTCCGTTCTGCGACGGTACCGCTCAGCCGCGTCGGCCAATTGAAACCTACGCCGAGACGGTTGTCGATATCGGTTTCTATGAACTTGACACCGATCTCGAACTGCGGCACGGGGACGTCCAGTGAGTCGATCAGACTCAGCAGAGACGGAATCAACGGTGCGGATTCGGTCAGAACAAGTACGGGGCGTCCGGCAACGGTGGCCCCTGGAGCCGTCACCGCCCCTACGACATCGATCTTACCGCGTGAAGAGAGGACGCCTGCCAGCACGTTCTTGACCGCGGTCGGATTCGCATACCGCAGATTGACCACACGGTGCGTCAGGCCTTCGGGCACATCCTTGTCGGAAGCCATCACGACCAGAACATTGTCATTCCAGAAGTATGTGTATCCATTCGCGGCAACGACTGTGTTCAATGCGACGGACCAGTCGACCTGAGCCAGATGCACGTCGATCTCCCCTTTGACATCGGGACCCAGAACGAGATTGAATCCGACTTGGGATGCCAGGGTCGAGAGAACGGTCTGGATGCCCGTGCGGGAGAATTGAAGACTGACCGTCCGCGGCGCTGGTTGCGCGTCCACGATCCGTCCCACCAGCAACGCCACGAACAGGGCCGGAAGAATCCGGCGGCCTCGAGTGAAACACTTCTCCATAGTCTGTCACCGCCTCCCTTTACCGTTGGTTGCGCCGGCGCGCAGCGTCAGATGCTTCCTGTCTGAGAGACCGACCAATTCGACGGTGTTTGTGGCAACATTCACGACAAGCCACGCGCCGAATCTATCCCCCTTCTTCAGGATCTGTCCGCCGATAACGCACGCCCGCTTATTCCCGACCGCCATGATCCCCTGCAAGACAGGTGCAACTGGCCGGGCGACCCCCGCGCGGCGGACAGCCACCGCCTCTGGCTTCTTCTTCCTGAACGGATCCACGGTCCAGTCACCCGCAAGAGATTTTTCCATGAGATCTTTGCGTACGGGCATGGTCGCCACGGAAGCCTGCGCGGTCTCTATGCTGTCAGCAATACCCGGCTCACTTTGAACAGGAGCGGACGTCGGCAAATCCCTCCATGGCCCTTGGTAGATGCCCCATACCACCGCAAGCGCAAAAACCGAAAACACCGTCAACTTTCGCCACTTCGCCAACATCTTACGCGCCACCTCTCACAAGCTTCTCCACCGGCTCCGGCCGGTCTGCCACGAGGAGAATGGCTCTCCCTTCAAATGCGATGCTGTTGTCATCATCCCGGCTGTTCCAATGGCACGAGATCCAGGTGCGGAAGCCGGGACGACGCTCGATGTCGTCGAGCCACGCCCCCAAAGCGAGGAATCCGCCCCGGGCCGATACCGTCACCACGAGCGTGTCCAGCTGGATCATGGACGGTCGCCGTGCCTCCCCGGCATGCGAGGCCTGCAGCAAACTGCTCAGATCCGGCTCAGTCCGCAAATCGGAAAGCCCATGCTGAATGCCCGCTGCATACAACGTATTCATGAGTCCGTCGATGTCGTTCATGGTCGCGAATCCCGCAAGAAGCGAGTCCACGAGAGAGCGGCAGGAATCAAGGCTCTGGACGATCACCGGCACCTGATCGACGTGTTCACGTAACGCGGCCAATTGACGATCGGTATCATCATGCTTGCGATCGATCGCGTGAATCTGGCGCGTGAATATGGGCCAGACGGCAACCCCCCACCCGCACCAAAGTACGCTCGTCAGGGCAATCCAACGAACCATCGGGGGAACGTTCTTCAAAGTCATTCCCCCGCCTCTTGTGTCGCACTGGAGGGACACACTTCAAGCACAAATACCGAGATTCGGCGCCCTTTCCCGTCGGTTATGCGAGAGGAGACGAGCCGTGCCGATCCGGTCCCGGCGAACTGGTCGATCCGGTTGATCCAGTCTGCGAAAACGAGAGAATATGCCTTCTGCGACGGTTCAAGTCTCCCTTCGAGACGGGCGCGCGGAGGCGACGTTCCCGGTTTCACGTTATCGGGAAGAACAAGTCCGAACGAGATCAGCCCGGCGGCTGCAGGAACTGTCGCGGTGATTGACTTGGCCCAAGGCATCCAAAGCTGGGGCGGCTTGGTTACCTCCGCGTTCAGACTCTGGATGTACCGGAGAGAGCCTGCGGCCCGATCCCTTTCCCGGGCGGGTGATGATGACTGTATGGTTTCCAGGTACCGGCTGGCCTCGGCCGACACGCCGGCTGAATACTTCGTCCGCATCCACAGCAGTCCCGACCACGCTGAGACCACCGCCACTGACAGAATGAATACCGCCCGGGCAACTCTGCCGAAGAAGCGCTGCCTGCGTGCAGTGACCAGTGCCGGTGGAGTGAGATCAACTGTGGGCTGTCCCGCTGCCGCCAGTACGGCGATGGTCAGCGATCCTGCATTCGTACGTATCCATTCCTGAATGCCTTCGGGAAGGTTTTGAGAGAATTCCTCCAGTACATCCACGACGACCACCGGCAGTCCAAAGAAATCCTGCCAGTCCGTGAGGAGCGGGGCAACCGCCTCCGGTATGCCCAGCAATTCCAGCCGCTCGGGAGGAAACTGGGGGTGGGCTCCCAGGTAGAGTTCGAGCGCATCGCCCACGGATCGGCCCATCTCCTTGAGCCATTCAGCCGCGATTCGAGGAGTGATCGGTTGACCCGGAGAAGCCGCTGAATATAGATCGGGAGGCGGTCCGAGGTCGTAGTGGAATTGCAACCGGCCACCGCGGAAAACCGCGAAAGATCCACCCCGCGGCGTCCATAGCGCGACAGCCGTTGCATCCTCGGCATCCGCTTCCGGATCGGCGCTGACAGTAGTCTGAATGCGGTGGGCACCTGAAATCGACACCCCCTGAAGGACCCACCCCACTTCTTCGATGGCGGTCAGAACGTCCGCCGCGTCACTACGCGGCACTGCGACCAGGGTGACCTGCAGACTACCGGGCGGACCCACCGGCAGGAAACGGAAGCCGAAGAAAGCATGATCCGCTTTCAGCGGGAAGGGGGTCAATTTCTGAGCTTTCCAGACCGCTGCCGCCCAGCGTCGGCGCGCGGACAATTGAGGAAGGGGGAACTGCCGCACTACTCCGCGTGTCGTGGTCACGGCAACCCGGACCCGAACGCCCCGCTCGGGGCTGAACTCGCGGAAGAGACGACAGATCTCCCCCACGTTGAGCGGCCTTCCAAGATCCGCGGCCAGGAAACCCTGGATTGTCTGGCCGCGACCACTGCGCCGCAGTTTCACGAGAACCAGACGACGTCCATCGTATTCAATGCCGACGACTGCGCTGCCTCCAACACGGGCATGCGGATCAATCCACTTATGGACGGCGGGCTGAGTCACGCCGCCCCCCGCTCCTGGGCGGGGGCGATGGAACTCAATGGGATCAGATAGCGGCACCAGGACCGTTGGCTGGTCGGGATCGCCGCTCTCCGGGCGCGGTACCATTGGGCGATGGGTTGGCATGAATGGATCCAGGTCGTCCCTATTCCGGGTTGCGATTCTATGGGCCGCCGCCGAACGTGATCACCAAACCATCGCTGAAAGTGATCGTGAGGCGGGCGTCGGACATGTCGACGGCACTTCTTTCCCGGTCGCCCAGATCCTGAACTTCACGAGCTTGATTGTAACCATCGCCCCGATGCCAGAGCGCGAGACGGCGAGAACGGCTCCCAGCCTCCCCTGTCCGCGCGAGGATTGTACCGGCTAAAGATGGTTATCCCGTCGTGTACGGTCTTCTCACCGTGAACGCCGGGAATGTGCGTGTGGATCCCCGCCAAGACCGCGATCGCCCCCCGCAGAGCGTTAGCGTTCCTAATATCAAGTTGCGCCGTTACCTGCCGCGGCCCCAGAACTTGATCCGGGATACTCGCGTAAATGGTGCTCTCACTGGCACTGTCCCCGCCAGAAGCGGCAAATGGATTGCCCGGCAACCGGAAGTTGACGAACGCCCCGGTTTTGGGCAGACTTGACGCCAGTGCCCACACCGTGTCATTCGTCGCCCGGTAGACGGCCGTGATGGTGTGATTCCCGACCGGAATTCCCGAGAGGGAGAATGCTCCGCCGCCATTCGGCGTGGTCGTGGCACTGGTCGTACCGCCGGTCCCGTCGGGGTAAGTAATCTTGAGTGTGATGGCGACGCTCGAATCGCCAGGCGGATTGCCGGCCGCATCAGTGATCGTTCCCGTCACAAGCGTGGACGTCAGGTCACTGGCAGTCGACGCGGCCGACTTCGTCATCGATGTCGCACCCCCACCAGTGGAGGAAACTGTGATGCCGTTGCTGAAAGTGTAGAGGTTCGCCCAGGCATCTTTCTTGAACCCGTCAGGATCTTCACTGAATCGGCGGCTGACGTACGGCCCCTTCCAGGTCGAATAGGCACCTGGGTTGGTCATCAGGTTGTCCAGCGTGGCGGGGACGGTCCCGATGTCACCGACGTATCCGAAATCGGAGCGAAGGCCATTCGCGTAGAGATTGGGATTGCCGGCAATGGCCATCACCAGCTCATCCATTTCTTCCTGGGTCGCTCGAATGCGCGTCCGATCGATACCGCTCTGCAGGGACCGCAACGCGACCGACCCCAGGATGCCGAGGACAACAACCACCATCAGAATTTCGATGAGCGTAAAGCCCTGTATCCGCCGGTCAAGCCAAGCGACATGATGTACGCGCGTTCCCATCTCGAGTCCGTCAAAATGTGATCGTGATCGTGCTCCCTGACCCGGTGCTCCGGATTGTGCGTTCGGACGGGTTGTAGACGTAGAGCGAATCCCACGCATCCTCCAAATAGTTGCCGCCCGTGCTATCGACGTAGGGTCCCTTCCATCCGATATCCAGGAACGGATCCCATGCCGGCACCGTGTCAGGTTTCCTGACAAGATCCTCAAGGGACGATGGCGTGAAGCCCACGTCCCCCTGAAATCCGCGATCTCTCTTTTCGTCGGAACCGGCGATCGCGCGTGCCAGGAGACGCAATTCGTCCTTGGTTGCCGTTGTCTTCGACGACGCGATGAAGTTCCCTGCGACCGGGATCGCCACCGCAGCCATGATCGCCAGAACGAGAATCACGACCACGAGCTCGATCAGGGTGAACCCGGTACGGAAACGTCGGTATGGTCCGCGGCCCATATTCTTACACGGCCTGACAGCCGCTGCCGCGTGGATGAAGGCGACGCACGCGCAGTGCAAGAACATGCCTCCCCCCATCGCACCCGGCGTTGAGACCATGCCCGCCGAGAGACACCCCACTGCCAGACTACCAATCCTTTTCGCCGGCCGTGTTCGTGTTCAGCCAAATGTCGCCGCTCGCTGCTAAGTACGCCCATCCAGCAGGATCCACCACCAAGTCCCCTTTCACAAGTCCGGCGACAATATCGGCGGCAGTGGCGTCAGCCGCATAGGGGTTCTTCGGCAGGCTTTGTGCCATCACAGTTCCGACCGTCTGCAGCTCCACAAGGGTCGGCCATGCGGGTACACCTTCTGGCTCGTTCAGGGCCTCGTTGGCGTAAAAGATGGAGATCGCCGAGCGCATACCACCGAGAGCGCCCTTGGCCGCTGACTCCTTCGCCTTCGTGACCATATTGTAATACTTGGGAATTGCAACTGCGCCAATCAATCCCAGAATGACGATGATGATGACCAACTCGACCAGCGTAAACCCGCGCCGATCATTCCGAATTCTCATTTTGTGCACTGCAACCTCCCTCGTCCTGCGGTTGGATGACACCCTTCCGGTTCCTTCTGATCTCTATATCGGCATGTATCCGAAACACTTTCGTCCAGGCAGGCCTCGCAGCCCCCCCCCCCGCCCCGGGGGCCGCCGGAAAGTGATGATCATTGATCCGAAGAGATCTGGAGGGGATCGGTATGGTCCGCGGCCCATATTCTTACACGTCCTGACAGCCGCTGCCGCGTGGATGAAGGCGACGCACGCGCAGTGCAAGAACATGCCTCCCCCCATCGCACCCGGCGTTGAGACCATGCCCGCCGAGAGACACCCAACTGCCAGACTACCAATGGTTTTCTTCGGCCGTTTCCGTGTTCAGCCAAATGTCGCCGGTCGCTTCTAAGTACGCCCATCCAGCAGTACCCACCACCAACGTCCCTTTCGTAACTCCGGCGACAATAACATCGGCAGTGGCGTCAGCCTGATAGGGGTTTTTCGGCATGCTTTGTGCCATCACAGTTCCGACCGTCTGCAGCTCCACAAGGGTCGGCCATGCGGGTACACCTTCTGGCTCGTTCAGGGCCTCGTTGGCGTAAAAGATGGAGATCCCCGAGCGCAAACCACCGAGAGCACCCTTGGCCGCTGACTCCTTCGCCTTCGTGACCATATTGTAATACTTGGGAATTGCAACTGCGCCAATCAATCCCAGAATGACGATGATGATGACCAACTCGACCAGCGTAAACCCGCGCTGATCATTCCGAATTCTCATTTTGTGCACTGCAACCTCCCTCGTCCTGCGGTTGGATGACACCCTTCCAGTTTCTTCTGATCTTTATATCGGCATGTGTTCGAATTACTTTCGTCCAGGCAGGCCTCGCAGCCCCCCCCGGGGGCCGCCGGAAAGTGATGATCATTGATCCGAAGAGACCGGAGGGGAAATGGGGCAGAGTCGGCCGCTAACTCATTGCTGGAAAATGGAAATGAGATTCCACATGGGCAGAAACACGGCCAAGGCGAGGAGGAGCACGCCTCCCGCCAGGATGACTAGAATAATGGGCTCGAGTCTATCCGCCAGGCGCCGAATGTCATATTCCAGCTCCTGCCCGAAATGACGGGCAACCTCGGCCATCATTCTCTCCACGTCGCCCGATTCGAACCCGATACCCAACATCTGGTAGACAAGAGTCGGCATCACGGCGTTGACAGGGGCCTCCGCAACGGAAGCACCTGATGAAAGACGCTCCCGCATCGCCATCACCTCTCCGCTGACGACAAGGTTTCCGATTCCGCCGACAGCTGTTTCGAGAGCCGTTGATGCCGGAACTCCGGCGCCGTAGAGGATTCCGAACAGGCGGGTAAATCGAATCACCAGGACTTTCATCAGCAGCTCTCCCAGCAACGGGAAACGCAACAGCCATCCGTCCCGCCGAAATCGTCCGGTTTCGGTTTTCATCCAACGGCGCCAGGCCTGCCACCCGATGATCGCAACAATGGGAATCACCCACGAGAACTTGCGGAGAACGCTGGCAACGCCCAGCAATATGCGTGTGGGAAGGGGCAGGGCAGCGCCAAAGTGGCCATAGAACTCGAGAAACTTGGGAACAACAAAGGTCACGATGATTGCCCCGGCGACGAACAGTGCGATCACGACCGTGGTGGGGTAACGGATCGCTTTCTTCACCAATTGACGCGTCTCCATCTCACGTTCGAGATAGTCGGCCGTCTGCTCGAGAACCGAATCCAAACGACCGGTTGCCTCTCCCGTTCGCAGGGCTCCAACGAAAATCGAGTCGAAGAGCCCCGGGAAAGCCGACATGGCCTCACACAGTGTTGAGCCGCTCCCTACCAGCTCGGCAACCCTGCGGATCGTGGCGGCCACTTCGGGTTCACGCGTCTGTCCGGCAATCAGCTCAAGAACAGTCAGAAGAGGGATACCCGCCTTCAGCAGCGACGCGAACTTCCGCGTAAAGAGAATCTTCTCTTTGATACCCCAGCGGGCGCGGCCGGATAGGGCGCCGGGGCGGCCCGGCGGTCCTTTGATCTGTTTCAATTCAACAGGAATCAGACCGCGCCGATCGAGTTCCTCGGCAACCGCTTCGCGCGAATCAGCTGCCAGGCGTCCCTTGATCGAACCACCCGTCGTGTCGCAGGCTATGAAGGTGAATTCACCCATGAATGATCACTCGGATGCTCGGTGCTCGCGGGTTTTTCCAAGCGACCAACTCCCGGATTCCTGCTTGCCTGGGGGATTACTCGATGAATCTCCGAACGGTCACTCGGACGCTCGGTGCTCACGGGTCTTTCCAAGCGACCAACTCCCGGATTCCTGCTTACCTGGGGGATCACTCGAGGAATCTCCGAATGGTCACTCGGACGCTCGGTGCTCACGGGTTCTTCCAAGCGACCAACTCCCGGATTCCTGCTTACCTGGGGGATCACTCGAAGAATCTCCGAATGGTCACTCGGACGCTCGGTGCTCACGGGTCTTTTCAAGCGACCAACTCCCGGATTCCTGCTTACCTGGGGGATCACTCGAAGAATCTCCTCGGCGGTCGTCACCCCGGAGGTCACCAGTGCCCTTCCTTGCTCGATCAGGCTGGAAAAGCCTGTTTCACGCAGGTGATCACGCAGTCTGGCCGCGTTGTTACCCTCCGTGATCAGCATACGAATGGCATCCGTCACACCAAGGATCTCGAAGACTCCAATCTGGCCCGAGTAGCCCGTTCCCCGGCAGTGACGGCAGCCGACGAAACGCCTCCATGTACTCTGGGCCGGCGGCGCATCAAATCCCAACTGCTCACAAAGCGAAGGTGATGGTTCGATCGGCACGGAGCACTCGCGGCAAAGACGGCGCACCAGGCGCTGCGCGATGACGGCGCGCAACGCGGTCGCAACCAGGAACCGTTCTGTCCCCATGTCGATGAGCCGGTGGGCCGCCGCGGCTGCGTCGATGGTGTGGATAGTGGAAAGAACCAGATGCCCAGTCATCGCAGCCCGGACGGCGATCTGTGCCGTCGTGACATCGCGGACCTCACCAACCATGATGATATCCGGGCTCTGGCGCATCAGCGCTTTCAAGCAGATCGGAAAGGTCAGACCGGCCTTCTCATTCACCTGGACTTGATTCACCATCGGAAATGCGTATTCGACCGGATCCTCCACCGTGACGATGTTCCTTTCGGGCGTGACAACCTCTCTCAACGCCGCATAAAGGGTCGATGTCTTTCCGCTGCCTGTCGGGCCGCTGATCAGGATCATGCCTTCGGTCGCATGCAGTTCCGCGCGCAGCAGCGCCTGCTGTGCAGCCGTCATGCCGATATTCTCCAGGGACATATCGCAACTGAGCCTGCTGAGAATTCGGATCACGACTTTCTCGCCGTGGACCGTCGGCAGTGTCGACACGCGTAAGTCCACGCCGCGTCCGGCCGCCTCCATGCTGAACCGGCCGTCCTGCGGCAGCCGCTTCTCCGACACGTCCATCCCGGCCATGACCTTGATCCGCGCGACAACCGCCGCGTGCATGTGCGCGGGTGGCAGAGCCTCTTCGCGCAGCACTCCATCGACGCGGAATCGCACTCTCAGAATGTTCGCATCTGGTTCGATATGCAGGTCGGCCGCTTTTTGCTTGATCGCCTCGGTCAGCAAGACATCAACCAGCCGAACGACCGGCGCATCCTCGCCAGTGGCAGCCACCGACAATACGGGGGCGGAAGCAGAGATGTCTCCGATGACGCGCCCGACGTTATCGGCCACCGTGTAGACCTGCGCAATCGCCGCGTCAATGTCTTCCGGTGTTGCAATCACCCGGTTGACCATGAGGCCGGTCTTGAACCGGACTTCTTCGATCGCAACCACATCCAGAGGATCGGCCATCGCCACCGTCAGGCGGTCGTTGACGCGGAAGAGCGCAATCAGCCGATGCTTCTTGGCAATCGGCAGCGGTATGAGGTTGACGACTTCGGAATCGTAGACCAATCCCTTGATTGTCATCTTCGGAATACCGAGCCGCTCGCTGAGAACATCCATCAGATCTGCGGGGGTAATCCTCCCAGAACTGACCAGGATATCCTCCAGGCGGCGACCGGTCAGTTTCTGCTGTTCAGCCACCTCCCGCAATTGCTCGGTCGTGACCAGACCACGGGCCAGCAGAAGATCACCAATGCGCGGATGTGGTGTCTGAGCCATAGAGTACCACCGCAGGCCAACAACGCCGGCAAACCTAGAACCGGGAGGTGTGCATCCTCCCTCATAAGAGTATCGGCCCTTTGCGGAAACTCCTTTGCCACCGGGCATCCCCAATGGTAGCCGATCATTCCTCCGAAATCCATGGCTGCGCCGCAGTGTTCGGAGGGTACGGGCCGGCGTCACGGCCACCCGTGTGTGAATGTCACGGCGCTCGAGATAGCCGTTCCCGGCTCGGACAACGCATTCTACCGCCCGCGCGCGCCCGGCTTCAACTTCTCGTCGAAGAAATTCGCGATCATGTGGTAGGCGTGCTTCTTCATTTCCGGTGTGGAGAGACCGTGCTTGCCGCCCGGATACGTCATCAGTTGGAACTGTTTACCCTGCGATTGCAGCGCGGCCATGAGTTGGGTGGAATTCGTAAACAGCACGTTGTCGTCGGCCATGCCGTGGACCAGAAGCAGCGGCGCGGTCAGGCCCGCCAGTGAGCCGAATACCGCGCTGGAATCGTAGCCGGCGGCGTTCAATTGCGGCGTACTCAGGTAGCGCTCGGTGTAGTGCGTGTCGTACACGCGCCACTCGGTGACCGGCGCTCCGGCAGCGCCGACCGCCAGTTCGTTTGACGCCTTGGCGAGCATCATCACCGTCATGTAGCCGCCGTAGCTCCATCCGAAGACGCCGATCCGCGCCGGATCCACGAACGGCTGCTGTTTCAGCCACCGGACTCCCACGAGCTGGTCGCGCACCTCGACGTCGCCCATCCTGAGGTATAAAGCATCGGAGAATTTACGTCCGCGCCGTGGCGTGCCGCGATTGTCGAGCGTGAAGACGACATAACCTTCCTGCGCCATATACTGACTGAAGAAATCGCCCCAGCCGCGCGTCGCCATCTGTCCGCCCGGGCCACCATAGACTGTGATGAACACCGGATACCGCTTGGCCGGATCGAAGTTCTGCGGTTTGCAAATGCAGTACTCGAGCGCCTGGCCATCCTCCGATTGCAGCGTGCCGAACTCCGGCGTGACAAGAGCCTCACGGTACGGCCAGTACGGATGGTGCTCGTCGAGCTTGTTCTCTTCGATCCAGGCCAAGAAGCGGCCGTCCGGCCCGCGGATGCTGGTTTGCGGCGGGGTCAGCGGGTTGGAGTAACTCTCGACATAGAGAGAGACCCTCTTGGCGTCGCGCGCAAACTCGGCGGAATGCCAGCCGTCGCCGGTGCTCACGCGCACGGGCGGTTGCGACGCGTCGCCGTCGAGCCGCACCGTGTAGATCTGCTTATCGATTACCGCGTCGCGGTTGGAGGCGATGTAGACCAGTCCCGCCGATTCGTCGACGGCCAGCACGTAATCGACATCCCAATCGCCGCCGGTCAAGTTGCGCATCAGCTTGCCGTCCAGACCATACAGGTACAGATGGTTGTAGCCGCTGCGCTCGGAGGACCAGACGAAGGCCGGCCGCTTTTTCAGGAAACGCAGATCGTCGTTGAGATTGACCCAAGTCTTGGATGTCTCGGTCAGCAGTGTCTTCTGTGCGAGTGTCGCCACATCGACGGCAATCAGATCGAGCGTCTTCTGGTCGCGGCTCTGGCGCTGGAAACTGACTGTCTTGCCATCCGGCAGCCAGTCGACGCGCGTCAGGTAGATGTCCGTATTCGGACCGAGATCGATCCAGCGCGCAGCACCGCCGGTGGGTCGGACCAGGCCCAACCGAACAATCACGTTTGAATCGCCGGCCGCCGGGTAGCGCTGCTCGATCACGTCGGTGCGATTGGGATAGATTTCGAAACGCTTGACCACCCGCACCGGTGATTCATCGAATTGTTTGAACGCGATCATCGAATCGTCGGGCGCCCACCAGTAGCCGCTGCTCTGGCCCATTTCCTCCTGGGCGACGAACTCGGCTTCGGCGTTGTAGAGCAAACCGCCGCCATCAGCGGTGAGCTGACGTTCAGTGCCACTTGCCAGTTCGATCACAAACAGGTTCTGATCACGCACGAAAGACACGTAGCGGCCTTTGGGCGAAATCTTCGGGTCAATCAGGCCCGCACCTTCCACGACTTTGCGCACGGCCGCCTCGGGTTTGGCATGCAGATCGTACAGATACAGCGCGTCACCCAGGGGGAACAGAAGCTTGCGGCCATCCGGTGCCCACTCGTAATCGAGGATGCCGTGCAGCGACGCGGTTCGCGCGCGTTCGCGGCGGGCTTTCTCGGCGTCGGTAAGACGCTCCTCCGGCAGCAGCTTCTTGGAATCGACCAGCATGTGGGTCTTGTGCTGATCCAAATCGTAGACCCACAAATCGAGCTGGAACTGATCGTCGTCGCGCCCGCGCAGAAACCCCACGCGTCGACCATCCGGAGAGATCTTCACCCCGTGCGGTGTCCGCCCCGACAGCGACTTCCCGCCGAAGATGAGATCGATGGTGAGTTTTTCAGCCACGGCGGGGAGGGGGAGCGAGAACAGGAGTAAACCTGAGGCCAGGCACGGAGTCAATCGTCGGCGGAGTGACTTCACGAGGGGCCGGGGTCTGCGGATCGGGCATTCAGTGTTTGGTTTGTGCATGGTGGCTCCCAGTATGGCGCACAGGACTGGCCATTTGGTTTGAATCGTGCAGATCTCGATTGATTGCGCGGGCGTGCGCGGGGAGGTTGAAGCTCTGACGACGCATGGTGCCCTCATCCTCTGAGCAAGATAGGACGACTTTGCGGTGGACCGCAACCACTGCGCGGCGCAATCAGGGGGATCAGGGCAGAAGTCAGTCAAATTGACGGCCCTATGCTGTCCGCATCCGGACGCCGCGGACACGATTGTCGGCCACGCCTTGTCTGCGTTTTCTGTACGATCTGGCTTTCTCGCGACTCCCACAGACTGTCATCGAACACCATCGACCGGAGTGATTCTTCGAGGCGTCGAAAAACGCCCAGCGGCAAGCAGGCTCATCGCAGGCTTTCAGCCGGCACAACGTTCCATCGGCCGCAGCCTGGACAACCATGGCCACGATCTGTCCAAGAACTTTCGCCACTCCCTGACGGGCCGGTGACAGGCGCGCTGTGCCATCTGTTCCGAAAGACACGGTCAGCGGGTACCGGGAAAGCAGCCGGTTGAGCGGCTTTAACGAAGCCGGACCGGCGAAGCCGCCGTTGTTGGCAAGCAACAGATGCCTCAGCCCCTCCCGGAGAGACAAGGCCGCCCGAAGATCCGTGGCGGAGACAGTCGCGTTTGACCGCAGCAGGCCATGACGGACCAGCCACGCCTTCAGCGACTGCCGGGTGCTGATCTCATCAGCCCCGGTCTCAACGTCGAGAGTGTTCACAAACCCCTGTACGAGAACCAGTTTCTCCGGGGCCGGTTTGGTCCCCGTCTTGAGCAACCCGGCTTTCCTCATCGCGTCATCCAAGATAGCATGGCTCCGCCCGGTTGTCCAGAACAATGACCAACAAAAGATCTTGACAGGTGACGTTACCACCGTGATATTATTGCCGGTAACGCTCGATTGTCGGGCGGAGGTCTCGATTAGGAGAAAACGCGATGGAGCTCAGGGATATCACAAACGATTTGCACTCCGCTCTGGCACGGCACGGCTTCAGGTCCGTCATCGTGTCGGTAGCGCACGTCCCGGAATTGCGCAAGACGATTGAGAGGGGCCGGGCGGCAGGACTCATTCATGACGCCGTGTGCAGGCAGTATGCGGACTATTTCGAAGATATGCTGTCCCAGGATCTTGCCTGGGCGGACTCAATCATTTCCGTCGCGGTGCCGCAACCCATGCTCGAGGTCGTGTTTACTGTCGATGGGAAGCCGCGGCCCGTGATAATCCCGCCGACCTACGAACACACAGTTGATGAAGCCGTGACAAAGCTCATGACGGGCGTGCTGGCGCCTCACGGTCATGAAATCCGCCGCGCCACGTTGCCGCGGAAACTGCTGGCCGCGCACAGTGGCTTGGCGCGCTACGGGAAGAACAACATCGCCTACGTGGAAGGCATGGGCAGTTTTCATCGGCTGCTGGCCTTCTACACCGATCTGCCCTGTGTGCAAGACACCTGGCAGGATCCGCAAATGCTGGAAGCGTGCGACGGGTGTACGGCGTGCGTGAAGAGATGCCCAACCGGTGCGATTGACCCGGATCAGTTTCAATTGCGCGCGGAGCAGTGCCTCACTCTTCACAACGAGTCATCCGAGCCTTTTCCCGCGTGGATAGACGAATCGTGGCATCATTGTCTGGTGGGTTGCATGAAGTGCCAGCAATGTTGTCCGGTGAACAGAGAAGTTGGTTCATGGACGGAGCGGTTCGCTGAGTTTACCGACGAAGAATCCGCTCTGATCCTCAGCGGAGTGTCAGAAAGCGGACTACCAGAGCACGTGCGTTCGAAGTTCAAAAATACTGACCTACTGGATGATCCGGCCGCGCTGGCGAGAAACTTGGTGAGCGTCCTGACGGCTACCGGCTAATCTGGTCTCAGGCCGACCTCTATCATTCCTGCCGGGTGCCCCACAGCTCTGCTGTGGGGAACCCACCCTCAGATATCAGGCTTTGTGAGGCCCGGCCCCTCAAGCATGAAATCAAGATCCTTCATTCCTGAAACCCACCGCGCCCCGTTCTCTCCTGAGCGGTAGTGGTACCGCGCCCCCATCTGATCAGGGGGTCTGATTTCGATTTCAATCATTCCCACAGCAAAGCTGTGGGGCACCCGGCTACTTGGTTACCACCTTCAGTGCCTGAGCCGCGGCCTCCAATAGCGGCGCGGTCGAGATGGGGCTGCCGACAGCCTCCTTCATCCATTGGTCCGGTGTGACATTGCCGATCTTACACATCCGCTCAATCTCCGTGGCCAGGTTGGCGGAGTTCATGTGTCGCTCCACGGAAAACGAGATGAATTGCGCCAGCGCATAATCAGGCAGATACAGAGCCGCATCGATCATGTGAGAGTAGATCCCCAGAATCGCGACGTCCTTGATGCCGAAAACCGGGGCATAGTAGTTGTTCCACACATCCTTGGCGATCGCAACCACGGCCTCCCGCAATTCTGCCGGTGTCGCCCCCGAATGCGCGTACAGCCAGTTCCACATGCGCATATCAACCAGCGACACGCCCGCGATCTCGTAGGTGGACCAAATTTCGTCGAGAGCCTCGAGGGAGCCGGCTTGCGGATCCTGCTTGGCCACATCGAGGAACTCCAGATTACGGTTCTGGAAAACGTAGGCGAATCCCTCGCTGAACGCCGTATTCGGCACGCCACGCATCATGGTGTGCGCAACTCTGGTCTTGGAATACACCTGTTCCACATTGTGGCCCAGCTCGTGCGTAGCGATGTTGTACCCCTTGTAGTTCATCCCTGTTGCTGCGACACGCGTGCGCAGGTGGGCTTTGTCCACCGGCCGCCCGGGGTCTGACGCATGCCCGGAGCCACGCGCCGGATCGACTTGAATATGCGCCGCCAGAAAGCGCGCCGTCGAGTCAGCGAATCCCAGTTTCCGCAAGAGATTGGGGATATCGGCTTCAAACGCGGCGGCCGTCGGGTACTTGGACGCCACAATCTTGTCCAGTTCTTCCTCCGGCAGACCGGAGCTGGGACGGAATCCGGCGTACCAGATGTCGAACGGGCGCAGATTCCGGCCCAGCCGCTTTTCAATCAGCCGCGCGACTTTCTTGATAACCGGCGACGACATCACCGTCGTGAACATCCGCTCCGCTTCCGCCTCGGGGATCTCGCGACCGCGCTCGAAGCGGCGCTGCATGAACGTGGGAGTGGATGGGTAATAAGGATCGGATGCTTTCTCGGCCTGAAAGATGCTCACCACGTGTGCATACCGTGTGTCCGGCTCACGCGTGTTCTCAACGACCGTCCCCGGAGCGCCGTTCGCCTTCCATGACGCCGGTACATCACCATCAACCGCGGGAGAGACTGTCACCTTGCCGCTGGAGATCTGCCAATCCACCCCTGGATTATTGATCACGACAGCGGGAATCTCCTGGTTGATAATCTTGAGCATGACTTCGTAGATCATGTTCTGCCGTGCCAGCCCGTCCGGCTTGGCGTATTGCGACTTCAATTCATCGCGCAAATTCCAATGCGAGAGCAGACGCAAGCCCTTCGGGAAGAGCCGTTTCCCGTCGGGTGCCAGGAGGTGATGCATCCAGATGTTGTACTGGCTGATGTATTCCCCTGCGGCGACAAACGCTTCGGTCTGCCGTTGCGAAATCTCTGCCGGTACACGATCGGTGAATACCTGGGCCAGCCTGGCCTGGGCCCACTGCTCGGCTGTCCACTTCGGCCCCAGACGCCGCCTTTCCTCAAGAGTGTACTCCGGATAGTTCAGCAATGTCGTGAACGCGATCTTGGTGGAGAACATGTCGTCGCTGAAATGGGCGCCGGCCGAATACTGCCCGAACGAGTAGTCGATGGGGAGGATCGGGCCCGATTCCACATCCAGATACCAGCTCAAGTCGCGGCCCATTTCGGAAAAATGCCCGTAAATACTCTCGAAATACTGCTCGATGTGATTTGTGGTTGCCTGCAGGACCTGCGGGTCGGCGATGAAGTTCTCCGTGCAGAATTTCTGAAAATCCTGAGGCTTCCCGTCCTCTGAACGCCAGAGCACCGCCACCTGCCGCACCCCCTTGTCGATGCGTGCGCGCTGAGTATCGGCATGCATCGCTGTAAGGCTGTCAATCGTGGATTCGATCTGGGTTTGACTGATTGGCGCACCCTGCCCCAAGGCAACGCCGCAGCTATGAACAACAGAACATGACAGAATACCGGCCATCACCAAACCGAGCGCTCCCCGGCCCTCGTGTGTCAGGCAACGCCGTCTTAGACCCGGACAAAACATTGTATCCTCCTCCTCGTTGGAGTCATGTCAAGATGATCAGAACGAAACCAGCACCTGGCGCACTTGAATTCCATCTCGCGACGACTCGGTGCCTTCATCCTCGCTTCCCAAACTACGCAACGCCGCATTGCTGTGCAAGCCCATCCCCGGCCGTGTGGCCCGTTTGGAGAAATCGTGTCACTTCGTGGCCGCGAGCAACACCCCCCGGCACGGATTGATATCACGGCCACCCACCCCAAACCCCGCGCCTCCGAATCTCCTTCTCGTATGGGCCAGGAGGCCGCCGGAAAGGATCCCACAGCCCGCCGCGGGGGGTGGGGCACCCGGCCACGGCGGCGGCATGTCGCCGGACTCCAAGCGTCTCATCCGGACCGGCATCAGTCACGGGTTGACATTGGTTCGGACTCTGGTGCATTATTGTGCAATCATGCACACTTTCCCAGGAGGGACCAATGTATCGTACGCTCACTCGGCTTGTGGCGGTGCTGGCGCTGGTTTTGGCAACGGCCAGTGCGGCCGCCGCGGACACGCACCCCTTTTCGGTGCAGGACATGATGGCGATGGACCGGATTTCCGCGCCGGTCGCTTCCCCGAATGGCGCGCAGATTGTCTTTGTCCTGCGCAAGACCGACCTCGCGGCCAACAAGGGGCGGACCGACTTGTGGCTGGTCAACACGGATGGGGAGAATCTGCGGCAGTTGACGACCGACCTTGCCGGCGATTTCAACCCGCTGTGGTCACCGGATGGGAAATACGTCTGGTTTCTCTCAACTCGCTCCGGGTCCGCGCAGGTCTGGCGCATCGCCACCGGGGGCGGCGAGGCGGAAAAGATGACCGATCTTCCCCTGGACGTTGCCAATCTCATGATTTCGCCGGATGGCCATCACCTTGCGTTCACTCTCGAGGTTTTTCCGGATTCCCCGACACCGGCGGACACCAAGAAGAAGCTCGACGACATCGAGGCCCGCAAGTCAAGCGGCCAGATTTTCGACCGGCTGTTCATCCGCCATTGGGATACCTGGAAGGACGGACGGCGGTCGCACCTGTTCGTCATGCCCGTGGAGGGCGGAGAGCCGAAGAACCTCACGCCGGGGATGGATGCCGATGTACCTTCCAAGCCCTTCGGCGGCGCTGAAGAGATCACGTTCGCACCGGACAGCCGGGGATTGATCTTCACCGCCCGCGACGCCGGCAAGGAGGAGGCGTGGTCCACTGACTTCGACTTGTACTACGTCCCCGTTGATGGATCCCAGCGGCCGCGCAATCTCACCGACGCCAACAAGGCCTGGGACACGCAGCCGTTGTTCTCACCCGACGGCCGGACGTTGGCGTACCTGGCGATGACGCGCGCCGCGTACGAAGCCGACCGCTTCCGGATCGTTCTCCGCCCCTGGCCGGAAGGGGAGCCGCGCATGCTGACCGAAAACTGGGATCGCTCACCCGGATCCTTCTTCTGGTCGGCCGACGGCAGGACTATCTATGCCACTGCCCAGAATCTGGGGAACACGGCACTCTTTGCGGTGGATGCCAAGACCGGCGCTGCGAAATCCCTGGTGCAGGAGGGAACGGTCAGCTCACCCGGCATAGCGGGCAATCGCATCGTCTTCGGCCTGGATCATTACAAGTTGCCGTTGGAGCTGTTTTCCGTCAAAACCGATGGCAGTGACATCCGTCCGATCACGCGGATCAACGCAGCGAAGGTGGCAGCGGCGCGTATGGGTGATTTCGAGCAGTTCAGTTTCAAGGGTTGGAACGATGAGACGGTCTATGGCCACGTCGTCAAGCCCGTCGATTTTGACCCGGCAAAGAAGTACCCGGTCGCGTTCCTCATCCACGGCGGCCCGCAAGGATCATGGGACAACCATTTCCACTATCGCTGGAATCCCCAGGCGTACGCGGGCGCCGGGTATGCCGCCGTCATGATCGACTTCCACGGCTCGACCGGTTATGGCCAGACTTTCAGCGATGCCATCCGAGGGGACTGGGGCGGCAAGCCACTGGTCGATTTGCAGAAGGGCTTGGCCGCCGCGCTGGAACGCTACCCATGGATGGACAAGGACCGGATCGGCGCCTTGGGCGCCTCCTACGGCGGATACATGGTCAACTGGATTGCTGGCAACTGGCCGGATCGCTTCCGCTGTCTGATCAGTCACGACGGCAACCTGGATGAGCGTCTGGCCTACTTCGACACGGAGGAGCTCTGGTTCCCGGAATGGGACCACCACGGAACACCGTGGGAGAATCCGGAAGGATACGAGGCGCAGAACCCCATCAACTTCGTCAAGAACTGGAAGACGCCGATGCTGGTTGTGCACAGCGCCAACGATTTCCGGATCCCGTATGCGCAGGGGATTGCCACGTTCACCGCCTTGCAGCGGCGCGGGATCCCCAGCAAGCTCCTCTACTTCCCGGACGAGAGCCACTGGGTGCTCAAGCCGCAGAACTCCATCCTGTGGCACGAGACCGTGATCGGGTGGCTGGATCAGTGGCTGAAGTAGGGGGATACAGAGGCAGCGGAGAAGTGATCGGTTGTGTACCTGCGGGGGTGGCAACCCGCCGGCATCGGGACCGAATGCTGATATCTGAATCGGGACCGTGCCGCAGGGCATTGCTCCCGCAGCCTTCATCAGCACAAGAAACGGTCAGCGGGGCTTTGCCCCGCTGACCGTTTCAATCCGCTCCTTCAAAGATATGCTTACCGCATGAACGTGCTGTCCACGGGCACAACTACGACTTTCTCCGGACGGACCTTCAATGGATAGACGGCGATGGTCTTGTCCTCTTCCAGTACTTCGGGCGGCTTTGGGGTCGCATAGGTCATCGGACTCGCGGCATCGCTGACCAGCGCCTGTTTGAGCGCCTGAGCGTCCTTCGTGATTATGGCGATTTTCATGTTCGAAGTCTGGAGGTGTTTCCGAACTGCACGATTGACGTCATCCAGTGTCAGCTCATCGAACATCTTCTCGGCGGTTTGCAGATGGTCCGGGATGCCATAGAACGCATCGTCGAGCTTGTAGCCCAGACGCAAGTCGGTGGTCGGCGCGTAGTGCCGGACGTATTTCTTGAGGAATTTCCGCGTCAGGGCGAAATCTTCGGCTGACATCCCGTTGTCGATCAGGCGCTGCAGCTCCCGAATCGCAGCCCGAAGCGCGAAGTGCGCTCCCTCATTCTGGACCGGGCGGATCCAGATCTCAAAGAACTGCTGGCGCCGCGGCGAGTTCGGCGGAGGGAACTGATAGGCCCACGCATTGGGGTAGTACTCGATATAGGAGTAGTCGCCGTAATTCATCCCCCGCTTCTCGCGAATCACGTTGTAGAGGTGGCTCGATGAATTGCGGTGCTCGCCCAGCCAGGAATTGGCGATCCACAGGGCGTAGAAGTCGCGTTCGCCTCGCAGGACATTGATGGGGAAGCCGATGCTGATCGCGGTCGACCGAGTGTCCTTGTCGACAAGAATGGCCTCGATTCCCTCCGGCGGCCGGGGCAGAGGTTTCGCCACCGGCGCGGGAGCGCCCGGCGGCAGAGCATTCAAATCGGACGTCAAACTGCGAACCAGCGATGAGTCGAAGCTGCCGCCGATACCGATGACGACGTTCCCCGCCGTGTAGTGGGTGCGGTAGAACGCCTGGACATCCTCCAAGGTGATCGACTGCACGCTGGCCGGCAATCCAGCCTCCGGATGGCCGTACGCTGTGTTCGCGAAGATCGCGTCGTAGAGCACCTGCTTGCCGAACGCTTCATCATTAGAATACCGCAGGGTCTTGTCGAGATAGTTGATCACGTTGGTCTTGTGGCGCTGGAAATCCTCCGCCGTGAACGCGGGCTGGACAATGGCTTGTGAAAGAAGGATCACGTAGGCATTCAGGTGATCCCGGTGCACTCGGCCGGAGATCACGGTCATTTCCTTATCGACGGAAGCTCCGTACGCGGCCGCCATGGGGTACAGCTTCTTGAGAATCTGATCATAGCTGTTCTGGCGGGTGCCGGCGTCGCTCACCATGGCCGCGGTGAGTGCGGCCAGTCCTTCCTTCCCCGCCGGATCGTTCTGTGAGCCCACTTTGAACCAGATTCGGAACGTGATTGTCGGGTCAGTGGGGACGGGCATTTCGATGGTGCCGATACCCCATGACAGTTGGCTCCAACAGATTCCGCACGCGCAGGCCACGAGGAGCCGCGCGATCATCATTATTTTACTCCGCATGGCTACTGTCCCTCCACTAAGACCACGGTCCGCTTCTCTTTGGCGAGAAACGTCTTGGCCGCGTCCATCACATCTCTGGCAGTGACCCGGTCCAATGTCGCGTAGAACCGGTCAACCACGCCCATGCTGCCGCTGATGGCCAGCAAAGAGGCCAGCCCGTCGGCGACGTTGCCCGGGGTATCGAGCCCCATCAGGAAACCGTACCGGACACTGCTCTTCACATCCTTCAACCGGGCCTCGTCCGGCGGTGTTGCCTGAAACTGTTCAATGGTCCGATAGATCTCTTCCTCGATCGGTGCGACATCGGCGCTGTCTTTGACCATCGTGTAGATGGTCACCAGACCGGGGTCGCGGCTGGGACCAAAGCCGGGCCTGAGGTACTGCACGCGCTGCTGCTCCAGAACCAGCTTCTTGTAGATGTCGCTCGTCTCGCCAAAGGCCAAATCGCCCAGAAGCAAGCACGCTGCCAGCGGGACGTTGTCGGGATCAAAACCGACCGACTTGTAGGCCACGGCCATTATCGGCAGGGTCCGTCCTTGAAAGGGCGCCTCCGCGCGTCGCGCGGCCGTCTGCTCCGGCTCTGCCGGAACCTGGGGAGGGACGTATCCTTTCTGCCAGGCACTGTAGTACTTCTTCACAAGCGCCAGGGTCGGGTCGGGCTTGATGTCGCCGACGATCAGCAGCACGACGTTCTCGGGCCGGTAGTATCGATTGAAAAACGACTTGCTGTATTCATACATCGTCGGCATGGCCTCAACGTCCTGCCCGAAGCCGATGGTCGTGTGCTTGTAGGTATGCCGGTCGAAAGCCGTGTTCAGGAGGGTTTCGCGGAGCACGAATCCCGGACTGGAGAGGCTCTTGAGGTACTCGCCGCGGACGGCGCCGGCCTCCGTCTTGAACGCGTCCTCCTGATACGACAGATTCTGGAACCGGTCGCTCTCGAGTTCCATCACCTTTTCCAGGTCCTCAGTGGTAACCTCCAGATGGTAGCAGGTGATATCGCTCGACGTGAACGCGTTCGCGTCGGCGCCCATCTCTGTCATGAGCCTGTCGTAAACGGGCCCAGGGTAGCTCTTCGTGCCGCGGAACATCATGTGCTCGAAGAAATGCGCGAATCCCGAGTGGCCCGGCTCATACTCGTCGCGGCTCCCGGTTCGCACGACGCTGTAGTAGGCCACGATCCCCGGGCTTTCCATGGGGATGAGAATGACCGTGAGCCCATTCTCCAGAACGGTTTGATGGTACGTGTACGGAAAGATCTTCTCTGTGGCTGCAGCCACCGTGGCGCTGATGCCGAGATACAACACAATCAGGGCAAACACCACCCGCCATCGTTTCATGCTGACCTCCTCTTGGGTTGGCATGCCGGAAAATCAAATGTGTCGGGCGTCTGAAAGCAAACACCTTATCCGATCGAGACGCAATCTCTGACAAACCGATCACCAGCGCTCCCGAGCCCGCACCTGAGCGCCGGGGACCCGACGAGGGGACCGGATGAGGAGCCGCACGGACCCGGCAGCCGATACCGCTCACATGATTCCAGGTCACTGGCCGCCGGGCATTGGGGCATTTCGACTTGACTCAAGGGCCCCCGGTGTCAGTTTGAACTGCCCTTAGAGTCTCTAACAAGAGGACGGAATCGACGGTGTGTCGCGTTTCTCCGGTCGGTTGACGGAGGTGGGTATCCACAGCACTGACCATGGCAAGGAGTTACCGGGTGCTTGATGACCGCCGCCTGTCGCGCTTGCGATCTCCAGGAAGAAAAATCTGAGACTCCGGGGGTCAGATGTACACTTTTCGCTTGACTTGAGGAGATCATGTGGTCTTCTGTTTTCTCGCCATCCAGACGGGCCGTATCAGGATCCGTACTGGGATTGACACAAGGTCTATAGTAAGGAGGTCGTCTGATGGGTTGCGATCTCGGATCTGAGCGAACATGCAGGGCACGCCAAAGGTGCCTTGCGAGGCGGGGCGTTCTATGGCTCTGCCTTCCACTTGTTGTTTTCCTCGCAGGCTCCGGTCTCGGGGCAGATAAGGGCACAAGCCTCCAGCAGCGGCTGGAGAGTGCGACCGTACTACGTGAGTTCAGCACCGAAGGTGCCGAAGTCCATCAGTTTAAGGTGGCAAAGGACGTGGTGGTCTTTCTGCTCTGGAAGACAGACAGCAGCGTCGTCGTCGCCTACGGACTGGATGGGACGCGTCGGTTTCGCTTTGGGCTACCTGACACGACGTTCCGTCGCCTGTTGTGGTTCGATGTGAGTGACGATGGGAGCACGCTGGTTATTGCTGAAGTGCTGGCCTTCGAGTCCGTGAACATGCGAGTCTTCGACATCGGTGGCGCACTTCGATTCTCGCTGCACACGGAGGTTGAGATACTGAGCTCTCCCAGCGGGACATTCTTCTCCAACCGCGACGTAGACCCCTCACCCGAGGTGCTGACCATCTATGACTCCCTCGGCGGGCGGATCAGAAGTCTCGCTCGGTTCCACGCCTGGAACTGCCGGTTCATTGACAATGAGCGCCTGTTCGTTGCACGCGGAGATACGGCCAGACTGGTTGATGTCCGGAACGGACAAGTCACGAGATCGATCTCGCTCGATGCCCTTCGATCCTGGACCGGGCCGCCGGGTATCTGTCTTTCCCGATCCCGTTCGCTGATAGCAGTCTACAACTCGGGCGGTACTGCTGGCGCGGTTCAGCTTTTCACGGCATCCGGCGACCTGAAGTGGACGGCCTCGTACCCGGATCGTTTGTGCACAGTGGCCATCGACGACCGAGACGAGTGGATGGCCCTGCAATTCGGCAATCCCGGGTCACGGAGTGGTTTCGTCAAGATCGTTTCGGTGCCCGACCCAGCCATCATCTATCAATCGGAGGGAATCGACGCGCTGGGGAGCACTGTCTTCGGGGGACATGTCGAATCCAGCTGGTTCTCCGGCGGCCTAGTCACCATCGCCGCACCGCCAAGGGCGGGACCACTCATAGACCGAAACGCTCCCGCTGTCACGGTCTTTCTGGCGTTCGATGTCGGCACGCGCACCATCGGTTCTTCCACCACGCTCCCAGGTCTATATAGGCCTGCCCGAGATCTGCCCAGCGGACCTCAGCTTGTCCGCGTGAAGCCCGGATCACCGGCTGCGCTGATTTCGATGCCAGCGGAAGAAAGGTAGAGGGACGTGATGAGAAACCATCCGCGATTTGTGGCGACGGCGGTGGTGACCTGCTGCCTTCTTGTTTGTGACGGACAGGTCGCGTCGGCGGGGAACAGTATCACCGTAGAATCGAGGAGCGTCGCCATCGGAGCGCACGGGGTCACTGTAGCGATAAAGATCTCCAATGACGTGCCGGTAGGGAACATCGTCCTCCCATTGGTGATCCGTTCCCGGACTCCGGGTGCCTACATAACCGCGTTGACCGCTCAGAGGACCCCGGGCGGCCGCCTCGATGGCGTCCTGACCGGCATCGACATCATTACCACCCGCGCGACAGAATCCGGATCCTGCAAGGGCGGTCAGCCCGGTGGGTTTCCCGGCGTCCCCTCGACCCCGGACTTCGTCTCGCCGGATGGCGTGCTATTCGCTCTGGGTAAGTTCATGCCCACCGAGCCGCCATTGGCGCCAGGGAAGGACTCGACGACAGGGTCGCTGATGTTGACGTTCGATGTGACCGATACTCTAGTGTCATGTCATGTATCAAGCGTCGGATAAAGACGCTTGAGCTTGATCCTGGCGTCCTTTGTGGTGAATTGCCAGTCGATTCGTGAATTCGCGTTGTTCCTTCGTTTCTG
>Ga0315273_10000518_pt1 | contig 41077 bp, 44 predicted proteins | sample YL17G02_0_MG_FD_205753 | JGI IMG/M metagenome (GOLD analysis project Ga0315273, IMG submission 205753) | Sediment microbial communities from Yellowstone Lake, YNP, Wyoming, USA - YL17G02_0 | ecosystem: Environmental > Aquatic > Freshwater > Lake > Sediment | place: USA: Wyoming | collected...
CAGCAATATCGACCGTCGACCTTCTCTATACATCGAGTGTTTCTCCGCCTTCACCATGGAGGATTGCCGCACCAAATTACCTGTATACACCTACATCAAAGCAAAATATATATCCCTATACCCTAAATGGTTTACTAAGTGAACTTTTTGACTAGGCGGGATATGAGGGATGAACAGATCAAAGCCGACATCCTGAACCGCCTAGTCCACGCCGGAGCATTCGGAACATACCATATACCCATAGAACAGATGAGAAGCTGGATACAGAACAAGCTCAAGAGAAACGGGAAGACGGTGACAAGGTGTATCGAAGATCTAAGCCGCGTCGGCCTGATCCAGAAAACGTCTAGAAACACAATATACGCGACCCACGGCAGACAGGGCGAGATATACGAGTACATCGACAAACACCTTAAAGATTAAAAAAGGGTTCCCGTAATAAACCCTCATCATCCCTGAAGGCCGCCACCACATCAGCCCTTAATAAGCTCCATGAACACCTTCTCCACCCCTATCAGCATACGCCCCGTCTGCTAACCATGACTACCCGAACCCACACCAAGATTCACAACCGGATCCGGCAAAGCCAACTCGTTGAAGAACTCCCGAGACACCGCGTAATCATGACGCTGCCCCGTAAGCACATCAACAATTCTAACTGGGAAAATCCCTCGCAGATTAGACGATCACAGCCGACTTTGATCTACGTCCTTAGTTCTAATCACGAGGGTAACACGCTTCGATAAAACACCCACGACAAGTCGAACACTGAAAAAATATGCCTTAAATCCAGATCTTAAAAGACATCCTTTATGTATGCGAATATATACAAACGCATACAGAGACATGTGCTCCGACAAGATGAGAAACCTCACCGTAAGGGTCGACGAGGAGACCTACCGAAACATCGAGGAGACCGCCTCCGCTGAGAACATAGACAGATCCACCGCCACACGCCAACTCCTCAAGAAGGGAATAAACGAGGAAAAGAAGAAACGGGCACTAGACCTCTACAGGCGCGGTAAATGCACCCTATGGCGAGCCGCCGAGCTAGCCGACCTCAACATCAGGGAGATGATGGAACTCGCCACGAGGGAGAAGATCCCCGCCCACATCACCCCCGATGACGTCGAGGAGGCCTGGAGAGAGGCCCTTGACCAAGCCTAGACACGTCTTCGACTCGACACCCCTCATATACCTAGCGAAGACAAGCCTCCTCGAAGCCGCCCTAGAATCATGCGAAGCCTACACGACCACGTCCGTGATGAAGGAGACTACCGAGAACACCGACTACCCCGACGCGATAACGATAAAGGACAGCATCGAGAGGGGGCAAATCAAGATACACTCCCCGGGGAAAGCGAAGGTCAAGGCCCTCACGCGGCACCCCGAGATCCATCTAGGCGAAGCCGAGGTCCTCGCCTCCGCCGAGGAGCTGGGCGCGTACGCGATAATCGACGACAAAGAAGCCCGATCCGTCGCCGAACTATATAACATACGGGCGCACCCTGGAACGCTCTACATCCTCTTCAGACTAGTCGCGACAGGGAAGCTAGAAGCAGAGGCAGCGGAGAAGAAACTCGACCAGATGGTCAACGCGGGACTCTACCTCGACCCGAGAACACTAATCTCCGCGAAGAACAAGCTAACGAAATACCCCCCCTAGTCTAGACGCAGCAAAGACGGAAAGACCAATAATATCTCCGAAAAAAGTCGGGGCGGGGGCGCAACCGAAGGAGGTAACTTGGGAAGCCGAGCCCCTACACCCCACAATAAATATCGACACCTGAAAATAAATCAATACCCTCAACCCCCCAGTTTCACACACGTGTCTGAATGAGTTTAATCCATAATGCTTAACCGCCCTTCAACCCAATATTATTAGAGAATTTAGCGGAAACTAAACGATACTCCTATGCCAAGAACTTCACGAATCAATGGACGAGTGCCACAAGATCGCGAACGGAACACCGCACGGCGATGGGTGAGAAGCGAGCCACGCGGAGCCACAACCACTAGTGACTCCACACGGCCTCAACTCCCCCACATCCTCCAGGGAGGACGAAGCCGTTGGAGGGCATGGTCGAGGAATGGGAGGAGGAGCTGCTCAACCAAGTTGCGGCAGAACTCGCCGACAAGATCCGCGGCGAATACTACCTCCACTACATCACGGCGATGCGAACCCTATCAGCCCCCTCCGAGAAGCTCATCTACCTCTACCTAGCCTTCTTCCAACCCCAGACATTCAGCACCCTACGCAGAGGACTCGGCCTCCACGAGAACACTGTCTTAAAAGCCCTTAGAACCCTAAAGGAAGGCAACTATATAGAAAGAGATGACGAATTCTTCTGGTGGGTGATACAAAAACCAGTTTCAACGAGTCTTAACAACGTTTAAGAACACTCACGTTGAAGTGGATGTGGGATGTGGGTGTGGGCGAAACAGTAAACATAGATGAAAAAGGTAGAATAGTCATCCCCGCCGAGATCAGGAAGATAATTGGAAATCGGAAACTAAGCGTCGAAATCGCAGACAAAGACACAATCATCCTTAGAGCAGCCGAAGGACGTAGCGATCTCGCGAAGAAAATCGAGAGTCTCAAACTCACAGGCGATATGGCAAAGGCATCCATAGACTTCTCAGATGTCAAAGACCTCTATGGTGGGAAACGCGTTGAGACTTCTTGACGCTGATATACTCGCGTACGCTCTATACGACGATAGCCCCGCCCATAGCTATGCATGGAGTACCGTTGAGCGAGCAGTAATGGGTGAGATCGACCTCCACGTAACATACACGACGATCCTAGAAACCTACAACACCCTATTTTGGTTCTACAGGGTGAGACCTCACAAAACTCTCTTGGAGAAGATGATACTGACCGTGGATGGGCTAAAAGTGGTCGAAACCTCGATTAACGGTCTACAGATATCCAAGACCGAGAACATCCCCCTCGGCGACGGCTTCCTAATCGCAACAGCGTTGAAACACAGCAAACCCATCATCGTGACAAATGATACCCACATCATCAACAAAGCCCCAAAGTACGGATTAATAGTCGAAAACCCAATACCCGACGAAATAAGAAAGTCGCTGTCTACTTGGAAGATCGAGTCTTCTGAATGAAAGCTATGACACAATCATTCTCGAAAATGGTCGACGTTTTTTCCAACTGCCTCTTAGCGAGTAAGATGATTGATTAGGTGTCAAAGAGGCGAGTCGTCATCTCTCGTCCCTACCCTCACGAACAGCCCTGATTATCTCCCCGTCGGATACGTTGACTAGCAACCTACCAAGTTTCTCGGCGGCATCTTTCGCTTGTCTCTTGACCTCGTTCTCTAGGGCAGTGTGAGTAACCTCGCTAACCTTTACACCGAGTGTCTCAATTTCCTTCTTGAGGTCGTCTGGGATCCTAACTGTGATGGATGTCATACCATCATGTACATACAACAATTGTAAAACCAATAAAGGTTATGCGGGAAGTACATCCTCGCATTCCCTTTTAAATAACGATCGAGTAGTAACCCTTTTTTATATGGGTCCCTCTTTTTTCATGGGGTGCATCAAATTTGGGGAAACCCATCAGGATAGATGTGGGCGAGAGGAAGCTGGGTGACTGGACGTTAAAATCCTTCATATGGGAGGATGCTGAGTCAGGGCTACTGCTCGGCTACAATCACCACTTCCAAAGAATGACTAAATCAGGTTTTGTAGAATTCGTCAGACTTGATCACCATAAGAAGGGTGAAGCCTCGGAGGATGCCCCTCATGCCCACATCAGGCTCGAAGCCCGTGAAACACCAAATATTAACGACTCCGTCAAAACTTTCAATAGACTCTTGCTAAAAATTCCCGAAATTCAGGAGGTCCTCACATGAAAGAGCTGAATGATATACATAAAAAATACGGCATACCCGATGACGTGCCTATCACTATCTTCGACTACGTATCAATCCCGACGCCGATACTCGTGGAGAAGATCTCGAAACTAAAGCTGAGACTAGAGGATAACGGGGACGAAACCATGGAAGACTCCTTTGAGATAAACGAGTATAACACACTCAAAGAAGAGCTAACCCGCAGGAACCGAGAGGGAGAAACCGTCCTCAGCCTAAACAATGACCTCGCCTCACTAATTACTCAAAGCCGAGTGAAACTCATAGCCCTCCTACAGCTATCCGGCGGTGCACATTCCATAAGAGAACTCGCCGATGAACTGGGGAGACCCGAGAAGAGCGTCTCCCGAGACGTAGAGATCCTAGAGAGACACGGGCTCGTCAATACGAGGGAGATATCAGATAAGCGTGGCCGGCGAAGAGAGGTCCGTGTAGGGGCAACGAAGTTAGTCCTCGTACCCGAGTCCCCACCGGGTGAAATTGAGGCAAAATAACCTGGGTTCATCTCTCCGCTTCCCTAGATAGCCCCCTTCTCTCCTTTTCGAGGTCTCCCTGTGTTACCCCTACTTCGGGTGGTTGGGGGAGTAAATCTTCGAGGCTGGGTACCGGCTCTATAATGAGTCCCCCGTCCCCGAAACCATACGTGGCCACACCACCACAACCGTCTCATAATGGAGGCCAACTTCATCCGAGACGACATGGACCTATACACCGCCCTACTCTTCACCCTAAACACGACAAACGGCTACCTAATCGCCGAATCCACACTGTGGAACACAGACAGCCTCTTCCACCGCATCTACCACGACCCAGCCTACACAAACTTCAGCCGCCACACCATCCCCTACACAGGTGCCCTCCACCCAGACGGCCCCCTCACACCCCAGATCGTAGACATGATCCAGACCCAGCTCCAAGGAGACCCACACCGCTGGAGACGCGAAATGCTCTGCGAGTGGACCGAAGACCAGAACGCATGGCTACCCACAGCCCTCATCACATTCACCCAAGACAGCGAACTAAACTACACCCCCGCCACGGAGCCCCTACGGGGCGAATTCTACGTCGGCCTAGACTTTGGAAAACACAGAGACCCAAGCGTCGCCGCCGCCATCGAGCGAGTCGACGACACACTCATACTCCGCCACCTCCACGCCTTCCCCCTCGAAACCAGCTACGGGGCGGTGATCGGCTACGTCAAACGCCTACAGGACAACTGGCACACCATCCACAACATCCAAGCCGACAAGACGGGCGTAGGAGACTACATAGTAGAGGACATGCAACGCGGCGGCATCCGAAACGTAGAAGGAATAACCTTCACAGACCAGACCAAGGAGGCCCTCGCCACAGCCCTAAAGGAGGCCATGTGCCGCGCCACCTGCCCAACCTGCAACCACCCCCACAACATCGACACCGACGAGGGCGAATGGAAAACCACCTGCCCCACCTGCAACACGACCCTCCGCCCACAACTATACATCCCCTACGACAAAAACCTCATACACGAACTAAACACCGAACGCTACGAACTCGCCAAGACCGGCCGCCTCCACTACAGCCACCCCGAGGGCACACACGACGACCGATTCTGGGTCCTAGCCCTCGCCGTCCACGCCGCCACAGGGGACACCCCACCCCACACCCCAAGAGCCCAAACACTAACCCAAACCCCCCCGTAGGCCGATCGAACCCCCCAATTACTGGGTGGGATAGAGAACCCCTTTCTGAAGAGAATCAGAAAAAACTTTTAACGAATACCGAAAGCGACCAAACCCCGATGAACAGACTCGAATATGACCCCGCCCAAACCCGACTCAGAACCGTCTTCAGGGATTGGCAGGAAACATCCCCCGGATAATCAGGGAGAACCCGAAGGGACTAACCAACCGAACCACATGGGAGAAGGTCAACCAAACACTCGGCAAAGACTCCATATCACGCGCCAGCATAATCAACTTCCTCGAAGCAATGCACGCCATGGGCATACTCGACGCAGAGGACCGCACAGGCAAGGGCGGCCACCACTCCATCTACAGGGCCGCGCTGGACGAGACAGGGTACAAGCAGTTCATAGCCTCGACCCTGATAGAAAGCCTGATGCAAGGCTTCCCAGACGAAACCAAAGAGGCACTAAAGAACATCAATCCCTAGAAACCCAACCAAGCCCCCAGCAACAAGCTCTAAAGGAACCCCCAACCCCAAGAAACCATGCCACACACGTACCCCAACCCCTTCACAACACAAGGCACATGGCTGAAGGGAAATCTCCACACCCACACAACCACATCCGACGGGGTAAGAACCCCCCAGGAAGCCATAGACCACTACAGCCAAAACGGCTACGACTTCCTCAGCATAACCGACCACGGAACACGCGTCGACCCAACACCCCTCAACCCCCGCGGCATGGCCCTCATCCCCGGCCAAGAGATAAGCATCGGCAACAGCCAAGCCGGCACTACAACCCACATCGTGGCTGCCAACATCCGCGAGACCCTCCCCATACCCGACTTCGACCAAACCATAGACCCCCAGAAAGCCATAGACCTCACCGCCGAACAGGGGGGCTTCACCATAATAGCCCACCCCTACTGGTCAGGCCTACACAACCGCGACCTACTCAAACTAAAGGGTTACATCGGCGTAGAGATCTACAACACAAGCTGCGACGTCTACAGGGGAACCGGCTACTCCCCCTCACACATAGACGCCCTACTCGCCGCGGGGAGGCGCCCCCTCATCTTCGCAACAGACGACCACCACGGCGAACCAGAGCCGATGAAGCCAAGCGACACCTGCGGAGGCTGGATAATGGTCAAGGCAAGGGACAAGACCCTCCCCTCAATCATCGACGCCATCCAGAGAGGCCTATTCTACGCAAGCAACGGCCCCACCATCCACAACATCAGACTCGAAGCCGAAGGTATCCACGTCGAGACCAGCCCAGTAAAACACATCACCTTCGTATCCACACCCAGCCTCGGCGCACGCTTCACCGCCCAAGACGCGCCCCTCACCGAGTACACCTACCCAGGCCGACCCGGCGAGACCTACGTTAGGATCGAAGCCACAGACTATGAGGGAAGAACCGCATGGTCCAACCCCATATACCTCAAAACAAAATAGCACCCGCCCCCAAAGCCGATACCATTCAACCCGATCACAGGGAATCTTTCCAGATGGACGACATCGAGATCAATTTTCATAAAAAACTTTAAAACCTCCCACCTGCGCCTCCTCACGAACCGCAAACCCTTAAGAGGACCCCACCCAGAACAATTTCCAACGATGAAGACCGTCAAAGCCGCCGTCATCGGCTGCGGCAGCTGGGGACGCAACCACGCACGCGTCTACCGTGAATTACCCGACGTAGAACTCGCCGCCGTCTCAGACTTAAACCCCCAAACAGCCCAACAGATCGGAGAAAGATACGGCGCAGCCCACCACACCAACCCCAAACTCATCATCGAAGACCCAGACATCGATCTCATCTCGATCTGCACCCCCACAGTCACCCACGCGGACCTCGCCATAGCCGCCATCGAAGCAGGTAAACACATCCTAGTCGAAAAGCCGATGACGAACATCGTCCCAGAGGCCAAACGCCTAATCCGCGCCGCTGAAAAACACCACACCAAACTCGCCGTCGGATTCGTAGAACGCTACAACCCAGCCGTCCAAGAAACCATAAAACGCGTCAACGAAGGAGAGATCGGCGACGTCATACTCGCCCTATCCCGCCGCGTCAGCCGAAGCCCCGGCAGAATCGGCGACGTCGGCGTGGTAAAAGACCTAGCCATCCACGACATAGACATCGTCGACCACCTCTTCGGAGACCAAGCTAAATCTGTCTTCGCCGTCGCGGGCAGCATCCAACACAAGTTTGAGGACTACGCCCAGATCAACATCAACTACGGGAAAAATCGGAACGCCATAGTCTCAACGAACTGGCTGACCCCCCGACGCATCAGGACCCTGGTCCTCACCGGGACCGAGGGCATAATCAACGTCGAATACACAACCCAACAGATCACCATAGAGAACAACGCCCAACTTACCCAACCCTACCTCCCATACCAGGAACCACTCATGCTGGAACTCAAGTCACTCACGGACGCCGTCCGCGACGACACACAGCCCCAGGTCACGGGCGAAGACGGTCTACGCGCCCTCCGCATCTGCGAGGCCGCCCTACAATCGGCAAAGACGGGGAGACAGGTAAAACTCGCTTAACCCCCAAATCTACCCTCGACGAGTACACGGTCTCCTCGTACACTAGCCGACTAAACGCCCAAACAATGCAAGGCTCGAGACAACATACCCCAGAACCGCGCCCCCACAGAGGAACGGGAGCCCGGCCTGGGGCCTCCCACCCGCCACAAACACCGACAGAACCGCGAAGCCCAGAAGCGTCCCCAGTAGGACAGCCAGGACGACCGGCGCCCCGGCGAGACCCAGCCCCCAGTAGACGGACACGACGAGGCACCCAGGCAGAACAATGTCACCCAACCCCATGTAGAACCCCCGCCGCTCCCCCCCCGCCGGAGGCGCCTCGCTTCTGATCACCACTTTTTCAACATCCCCGTAGCCGCGCCCCTTCGGGATGACAACCATCAGGGGGAGACCCGAGCCCAGGATCATCTCAGCCAGCGTCAACATGTGCTTCGTCTTGTAGACGGAGACCGCGTCATAGACCGCCAACACCAGCAGCAGAACCACGACGAGAGGCGCACTGAACGAGATCCCAAGCACCGCCGTCGTCACAGACCCCAAAAGTATCGCCGCTGCGTCGACGATGTACCACCTCGGCCACCTCACCAGCACCCACACGAACACGGAGGAAGAGACTACTGAGACCAGCGTCGCCAGCGGGTCGTCGACGACAAACCAGGCCAAAGAGTAGAATGTTGAGAAGAACGAGAACCAGACCGCCCCCCTCAACACCCACCTCACGAGCCACCCACCCCTGAACCTCCTCAGCCCCAGGATGACCCCCGTCGACACCAGCATCATCACAACAAAGTACACCACATTAACCGGGTCACCCGCATCCTCGAAGGCGAAGAGCCCCGACCCGCCAAACGGCGCCACAAGCAACAACGCCAACACGTCAACGACGACGAAGAACGACCCCATGACGAGGAACGGCCACACAGGGACTGACGAACCCGACTCAGCCACGACCCCTAGACCGATGCACTCCTTATTGAACTTACAGAGAACCCGAGCCTTCTAGGAGAAGACCCTAGATCTCCCTCTTCATCCTCAAGGTCTCAGGCATCGTCGTGAGCACGAGCCCCCCGACGACCACCGAAGCCACCAGCAGCAACAACACGGAGAGGGGGCTCAACGCGTTCCAGATGAAACCCGCGGAGACGGGGACAATGATCCCAACTATGCCCCCGAACAGCCCCAGCAGGCCACCCCAACTCCCGAGTAGGCTGATGGGCACGATCTCCGCCCTCATCGCGTTCCCCGTCACCATGCCCAACATATAGAACCCTTGGAAGACCCCCGCAGCGATCAACACTAAGGAGTTACCCTCCGGGGCAATGGCTAGGAGCCCAAGCGAGAGACCGTAAAGAGGCAGGCACAGGTAGACGACCTTTTTCCGACCGAAACGATCAGCCAGCTTACCGCTTGGGATCGATAGTAAGAGGGGGACCAGCAGAGCCGCCGTCGCCATCCCCCCGAGGGTGAAGGCGTCCGCCCCCTTCACCTGAGCCGCGTAGAGTGGAATGTAGATGGCGTTCAGATAGAACGGGATAGTCAAGATGCTCTGGTAGAGGAGGAACCTCTTCACAGCGACGCCCTTCCTGAGAACCTCCCTCACCCCCTCGACCATACCCAACCCCTCCTTAGGTGCGACCCTCTTGCTCGGATTTGTGAACTTCCAAGCCACGATGACGAACTCAACCGCCAGGACACCCAACTGGAGGAAGAAGATGGGCCTGATCCCCTCCGTGGTCATCCCGCCCGAGGCAGCTATGATCGCCGCCCCCACAATCGGCGCCACGATCCCAGAAATAGCCGCGAGGCTGTCACAGAGCTGCATCCCCACCGCCCTGTCCTCGTTCACCAGCGAACTCCCACACACGACGGGGCACGAGGTCTGATTCACCCTCGCCGCCAACGTGAAGATGAACATGGCTGGGATGGTCCACAGCCAATTCGTGGCGAGGCCAAACAGGAGCGCGCCCACCGCCATGAAGATCGTCCCGAAGTAGAACGTCCTCTTCAACCCGTACCTATCTATGGCCCAACCCGATGGAAGAGCCGTGAGGGTCGAACCCACCCCCGCCAAGCTGTTCACTAGGCCAACCTGAACGGAGTTCGCCCCAAGCGAGATCAGGTAGATCGACTGATACTGCTGAACAAGAGAGTTAGCGAAGTTCTCAACGGACCTACGCAGCATGTTGACGGTGAACGCCGTCTCCTGCTTCGTCAGGAACCGGACGCCCCTAGAGATCACGCCTTCGCCCATTATACGTCTGCCTCGACTAGTGCCCCCGCGGAGCAATGCTAGCAACAACCCTCACCATAGAATATAACCAATATCCTATACCCAGACCATAACAGACAAAGAGAAGACGCCGAAGGCCCACGGGGCGAAAAAGGATGCCTAGGAGGTGGTCCTCTCCACGAAGAGCCTGTTGAACCTCCCCCAGTCACAGTCAACCGTAAGATCCGTGTTCGGCTCCTTCGGTGCAGGGTGTCTCCTAGACAGGCCGTAGGCCACCGTCTGCCCAACCGTCAACTCGCCGCGGGTCTCCACGTCGACGAAGCACCTCCTCATCTTCATCAGACTCGGGTCAATCGCCGCCCCAACCGTGAGCGCGTCACCGATCTGGAGTCCCCCCTTCCAATCCGGGTGTAACCCTATCAGGTACTTGAACCAGGGGTCGAAGTTCTCGAAGCAGTACCTCGTTGCCTCGTTCGCCTCCCTGACGCGTGCCCACTCCTCCCCCGACAGCACCGGCTGGTAGTACGTTTCGAGCCCAACCATCGTGATGTGCATGCCCGAGTTGAAGAATATCTTCGCCGCGAGGGGATCCCCCCAGATGTTGAACTCGGCCACGGGCGTCATGTTCCCCGGCACCAGCACAGCCCCACCCATCGAGTACACCTCCTTAACCCTCTTCGCGACCCTGGGCTCTCTGAGCAGCGCCGAGGCCACGTTGGTCAACGCCCCCAGCGTGATCAGAGTCACCTCCCCGGGGCTCTCCATGATCTTACGGATCATGAGGCTGACCCCATCCTCCTTCACAGGCTTGATCCCGGGTCTCCGTATCGCCTCGGTGGATGCCCTGCCACCACTCTTCCAGATCTCAAGGATATTCCTCCTCTCCCTCGTCAGGTCCTGTGACATCGATACCTCGAGCCCCTCAGCCACAGGGATGTCCCCCCTCCCGAGAAACTCAACCGCGTTCAACACGTCGTCGGTCGAGTCCCTGAGGTTCCTTATACCACTGAGGGTGCTTATCCCCTCCACGCTCAGATCCCTCGACTTCAACGCAAGTACAAGCGCCATGAAGTCGTCGAACTCACCATCAGTGTCTATGAAAACACGCTTCATGGCTAAGAGTGCTAAAACAAGGTAGATATAACCGACGATCTAAATATAAGCCAAATCAGAGGGATCCAAGATGAACATCGTAGTCGTGGGCATGGGATACGTGGGGACCCCCGTCGCCGCCCTCTTCGCGGACGTACCGGGCTTCAAAGTCGCGGGAATACAGCGCCGATCCCCAAGGTCCGCCTGGAAGATCGACGCCCTCAACGAGGGGAGATCAGTCATCGAGGCGGAGGAGCCCGGCCTACCTGAGCTCATAAAGAGGGTCCACGATAAGGGCACGTTCCGCGTCACCGACGACGTCGCCGCCTACCGCGACGCCGACGCCATAATAATCGCCGTCCAGACCCCGGTCGACGAGAACCACGTCCCCCAGTACGAGTCCCTCAGGCAGGTCCTAGCCGACATCGGCGACAACATGAAGAAGGGCACCCTAGTCTGCCTCGAATCAACCGTCGCCCCCGGCACCACTGACCACATGGTGAAGCCCATCCTCGAAAAACACAGCGGGCTGAAAGCGGGGAAGGACTTCGGCCTACTCTTCAGCTACGAGCGAGTGATGGTGGGCCGCCTCCTACACAACCTCACCATGTACGACCGCATCGTCGGGGGGATCGACCCAGAGTCCACGCGCCGCGGCATCCAACTCTACAGCCACATAGTAAAGGCCAACCTCCACCCCACCGACGCCCTCACCGCCGAGGTCGCCAAGGTCACCGAGAACGCCTACCGCGACGTCAACATAGCCTTCGCCAACGAGGTCGCCCTCATCTGCGAGAGCCTAAACGTCAACGTCCACGACGTCCGAAGATTCGTCAACAGCCTCCCCAACGACAACAGCAACCCCTCCGCCAACCCCTACCGAAACATGCACACCCCCGGCGCAGGAGTCGGGGGCCACTGCCTCCCCAAGGACAGCTGGCTACTAGTATACGGCCTAGAAACCTACGGATCCACCAAATTCGTGCCCGAGATAATCACCGGCAGCAGATACCTCAACGACTCCATGCCCCAGCACATGATGGATCTGACCAGGGAGGCCCTAAAAGAGAAGAACCTCAAGCTGAGGGACGCAAAGATCACCATCCTAGGAGTTGCCTTTCTGGAGAACAGCGACGACACCCGCAACACCCCCGCCGAACCCCTCTACAGCATCCTCAAGGGGAAATGCAGAGGACTGATCGCCCACGATCCCTACGTCAAAGAGTACGAAGACATGAAGATCACGCAGAACCTCGAGGAAGCCGTCGAGGGCAGTGACTGCCTGATCCTAGTCACCCGCCACAGAGAATACCAATCCATAAGACCCGAGTGGCTCAAAACCCACATGAGGATCCCCGTCATCGTCGACGGCAGAAACGTCTTCGACCTGGAGAAGTGCCTGCGGCTCGGATTCAGCTTCAGGGGCGTCGGGTTGCCCCGGAAAGCCCCCGGCTAGCCGGTCCTCGTCCCAAGGGTAACATTCACCGCTGTCTCCGCGTCCCCCCTTATGATTGTGAGGGCGATGGTGTTTCCCGGCCTCTTGTTTCTCTGCATGTAGAGAATAAGATCGTAGAGGCTCTTCATCACTTGGCCATCAGCCTTTGTGATGACATCTCCCCCTATCGGCACATAGGACCCGTCGATGACCGAGTACTTGGTCTCCCCCTTCAACCCGGCCTGTTCGGTTGGGCTCCCCCTCGTCACCGAGGTCAAAAGGGTTCCATAGGTCCCAGCCGGGAGTTTCATCGCCGAGATGATGCTCGGCGTTACATCGGTGCCCTGTATGCCGATGTACACCTGATCATATTTACCGGTGCTCATTAGGCTCGGCAGTTCCCTGGCGATGGTGTTGCTCGGGACGGCGAAGCCTATCCCAGTCGAGGTCGAAGAGGCAATAGCTGTGTTGATCCCCACAACCTCCCCGTTCATGTTGAGGAGGGGCCCGCCGCTGTTACCCGGGTTAATGGCGGCGTCGGTCTGAATGACGTCCACGATAGGGTACCCGCTCGAGGAGTCCATCTCCCTCCCCAAGGCGCTGACTATGCCCGTCGTCAACGTATCCGCCAACCCATACGGGTTCCCAATCGCCAGCACCACTTCCCCGACCTTCAGAGCCGATGAGTCACCGAGCTTCAGCGGCTTGAGCAGGGCCGCGGGGGCTTCAACCTTTATCACCGCTATGTCGGAGTAGGGGTCGGCGCCGACGACCGTCGTGGGAACAATCGTGCCGTTGATGAACGTGACCGTGATACTGTTGGCGCCCTCGATCACATGGTCGTTGGTCACTATCCTCCCCTCGGCGTCATAGACGAAGCCACTCCCAGTCGCCGTCCCAAGGGGGAGAGTCGACTTGATGAGCACGACGCTTTCCTTCACCTGCTCGTAGATCGCCGTCACGTCACCCGTGCTCGTAGTCGTCCCCCCCGAAGTCAACCCACTCAGCGTCTGGCTCAACGTGTTGAGCTTGTCATTTGACTCGGAGAGGCTCGCGCTGAGGGTCTGAACGGAGGACGACAGTGATGACACCTGAGTGGTTAGATCATTTATCCTTCTTCCACTATCGACGTATGTGTAGGCAGAAAAACCAGCACTGAAAACTAGAAGGATTAGGAGAGTTGTAGTTACCAAGCTGTGCTCACGCCGAGGAGCGTGTTCCTCAACAACCTTCTCCTCAAGCACCGGCGGACTCTCTGGCGGATTCCCGGTTTTTGCTTCTCCAGAATCAATCGAATCTGGTTGGGCGTTCTCGACCCTGTTGTCCTCAGTCAATTCAATCACCTGGTAGATACACCGTTTTACCTGTCCAAACGAGTGGATGGGCTGTTCATAAACGATTTTTCAAAATCATACCAAAATTCCTACAAATTCCCACACATCCTATTTAAGGAGACTCTAAAACAAGTACAATGTAACCCCCACCAGGTGAAGCGATGTCCCTCTCCCACCGCTCCTTCAAGCAACTCCTCCTCTGGCTCATCGAGGGCTCCAGAGGAGGCGTCAACCGGGGGAGGATAATCGAGGCCATAAAGGAGGAGCCCCTCAACGCGAACCAGTTGTGCCACCTCCTCGGCGTCGACTACCGCACCATCCGCCACCACCTAGACGTGTTAGAGAAGAATCGCCTCATCACCGCAGTGGGCGAACACTACGGGAAGGTCTATTTCATCAGCCAGGACCTCGAGCAGAACTACGGCGATTTTGAAGAGATTTGGAATAAAATTGCGAAAAGGTTGAAAAACAATGGAAGAAAATGAGAAGCAGATGCAGAAAACCCCCTGGGCGCCCATCGCCATCATCGGCATCCTAGTCGTCATCCTAGTCGCACTAATAGGCCCACTCAACACACTCAACTTCCTCCAGACCCACCAAGATCGCCCTCTCCTTGAACGGCTGACGCCCGAGCAGCTCATGGAAATAAGCAACATGCTCGCACTCTACATCAAGGGGAGGACGGTCCTCGCCCTCATCAACACGGGACTACTCCTCTACCTGATATTCCTCTACGTCGGGATATACCGCGAGACGAGATCCAACTTCAGCCTCTGCCTCGTCCTATTCTCAGTAACACTATTCCTCTACTCTATAACGAGCAACCCGATCCTAATCTGGGTCAATGGGTTCGAAAGCGTCAACATATTCAACGTATTCAACTTCCTCCCAGACGTGTTCACGACCCTCGCCTCGGCCATCCTAATCTACCTCAGCCGGCAGTAGAAGCGCGTGGATCATCCCCGAAGACGTTTGGGCAGCCTATCATACAGCCGATCGACGAGCCCCGTCTCCGAACAGACGATTAGGGCGCAACCGGCGCCTAGCAAGACCCCCCCCACAACATCGCTGGGGTAGTGGACCCCAACGTAAATCCGCGAATAAGCGACCAACGCCGCCTCAGCCGATAGCAAGGCAGCCCATACTCTCCTCAAGTACAACCAAGCGACGACGACACCACCCGCCACGATCAGCGTGTGGCCGGAGGGGAAGTTGTAATCAGACTCCTTAGCCACGAGTAGCCGCAGGTCGTCGACTACATCATATGGCCTGGGTCTAGAATAGTAAGTCTTCGAAACATAGCCTACACCAATCAGGATAAGGAAGATGAGGCCCAGAGTCAGCGCCATCTTCTTCTCCCTCTCTCCGCCGATGATGAAAAGGCCTACAATTAAAGCCCCCCAGACGACCTCACGCCCATATAGGCTGAGGATAACCATAACCGAGTCAAGCGCCTCGTAATTTCCAGAGTTAACGACGGCGAATACACCGGTATCCCACCCGTCCAAGACCCCCGCGTCGATAGCGACGCCTAGGATGATGAACGATAAAATGAGGGAGAGCCCGACTATCTGAAGCATCCTCGGGCGACCCACCACTCCTCCTCGATTATCCCCCGGATGATCCATATGGGGTCGTAGGAGCCCCACATGGTAAAAAGGCATCCCGACACAGAGCGCCCCTGAACGCGAATACCCTTATCCGGAGTCACCCGGTTGATAGTCTGTGGTCGCTGAAGCATGGTCGATTACGGTGAGATTGAGCGTTTCATAGGCGCAGAGTTGGCCGGGCGGAGACACCCCGGCTCATCCGTCTCAATCATAAGGGAGGGTGAAGTCGTCTGGTCGAAGGGGTTCGGGTTCTCCAACATGAGGGAGGGGACCCCCGCGACGCCCGAGACGATCTACGGATGCGCATCCGTCACTAAACCCGTTGTGACGGTGGGCTTCCTCCAACTCATGGAACAGGGCAAATTCAATCTGGACGACAGGGTGAACGCCCACCTCGACGTTAAGATCAAGGACATCAAGGGAGAGGAGCCCCTCATCAGGGATCTCCTCACACACTACACAGGGATGCCCACACGGGTGCCCCCCCTCTACCTGCTGGGAGAGAAGGCCGATGACATGAAAACCTACATCGACTCGGCCGCCAGAATGGTGAGGCCGCGTGATGAAGCCTGGGCCTACTGCAACACGGCGTTTACGATAGTCGGCTACCTGATCAAGCAATTCACGGGCGTCGACTATGACGCGTACCTGAAGGAGCATGTGCTCAAGCCCCTCGGGATGACCTCAAGCGACTTCGAGCTCAGCCCAATGGTCGTTGATAAGCTCGCCCAAGGATACAAGCGGGCGGGAGGCCCAGAGAAGCCCCTCATACCGAACCCGCCCTACGTCCTGGGGATGCGACCCGCAGACCCAGCCGGGAGCCTGTACTCAACCGTCCTAGACCTGGCGAAGTTCGTAGTAATGAACATGAACGGTGGCGAGTACAAGGGAAAACGGCTGCTGAAAGAGGAGACCATCCGTGAGATGCAGAGACTGCAGGCGCCAACGGGAAGGTCGAGGAGCGGCATGGGTCTCACCTGGTTCCGGGCAATCCACGACGACAAGGTCATGCTCTACCACACCGGCGGCCTCCCCGACTACACGAACCACGTCTGCTTCCACCCCGTGGAGCGGCTCGGTGTATGCTGGCTGAGCAACATGCAGGACGGCTCTGGGTGGAGGCCCCCCGCGTCTACTGTACTCCGCCTAGCTGTGGGCGGAGACGCGGAAGCCCGGTGCCAACAGTCGCCGCCTGAGAACTGGGAGAAGATCACAGGCATCTACGGGGATGAGATCAACCAACTATCCATGAGGGTGGTGAACGGTTTCCTCACCCTCGGTGACCACCTCATGCTCGAGAAAATCGACGATACGAGGTACCGGGTCCACGGGCCCGCAAGCGACGGTGAGGAGCTCACCCTCGAGTACGCGGAGGACGGCTCCGTTACACAGATCGACCTCGGGACATCCTACTACAAGAGATACCGGCCCGAGACGCCCCACGTAGACGTGGGGGCGGGCCTCGTCGGGACATGGGTTGGTGAATATTACGATGCATACGGCTTTCACGGCGTCAAGGTTAGGGTCCTGGATCGATACACCGCCACCATGAGTGGCCCCAACGGCGAGGATGTCCCCCTCCTGAGCTTCCGCGCGGAACTCGGTCAAGCAACGGGCCGAGGATCATTTAGAATCCCCCGGGAGTACGCCCGATGGGGCACAAGCGACTACATAGATGTACAGGTCGACCTAAAGGCGATCGATGGTAAGTTGATGGGGCTGCTATCCAACCCGAGCGGTAAAGTGAAGCTCGTGCTAGTAAAGAAGTGAGGACCCGGGAAGACCTAGTTCCTCCACTTTATCTTCGGCATGATGGTGCTCTTCTTCTCCTCGATCCTGCCCCTATACTGGATCAACTTCGGAATCGTCAACCTCAACTTAGCATCAAGATCATTCGTCGGCCTAAATCCGAGGGTGGGAAGCTTCTCATGATCCGGGTTATAGTAGTGCTCCTCCCTCTCAACACGCGGGTTCTCAACACGCCATATCTTCGTGGCTAAGCCGAACTCGCCAGCCACCTTCACCACGTGCTCCGCCAACTCGTTAACCGCATACGTCTCGTCGAACTGGTTGAAGACCCTGTACGCACCCTCCGAGGGCGGGTTCTCCGCCGCCAAGGTCATGCATTGAATACTATCACGGAGCGCTATGTAGCCCCGGGTCTGACCCCCCTTACCGTATGGCGTCAACTCGTGGCCGATCACCGCCTGCGCGCAGAACCTGTTCAACGCGGTCCCCCACGCCTCGTCGAAGTCGAACCGCGTCAGCAGGTCATCGTTAACCATCTCATCCGTCACGACGCCATGGACTACACCCTGCATGATGTCGGTGCTCCTTAGCCCCCAGATCTTGCAGGCGAACATTATGTTGTGGGTGTCGTGCACCTTGCTCAGGTGGTACCAGCTCCCCGGCTGACGGGGGAAGGGTAGGGTGTCCTTCCTTCCCCTGTACTCGACCTCGAAGAAGCCCTCGGGTATGTCGATGTTGGGGGTCCCGTACTCACCCATGGTACCGAGTTTGAGGAGGTGGCACTTGGGGGCGTGCTTCTTCATGGCGAAGAGTATGTTGTTGGTTCCGACTACATTGTTGGTCTGTGTGTAGTTGCAGTGCTCTACGTCGATCATGCTGTAGGGTGCTGAGGGTATCTCGCCGAGGTGGACTATGCAGTCGGGTTTCTCCTCCTCGATGACCTTGTCGGTGAAGGTGGTCTTGGTGAGGTCGCCTTCGTGGAAGCGGAGTCTTCTGCCCGTGGCCTTCTGGTAGGCGTCTAGTCTCTCCCTCATCGATTTGATGGGGGTGGCTGACTGTGAGTGTAGTTCCTCGACGTTTCTCCGCCTGCTGTAGTTGTCGACCCCTGAGACATTGTGTCCTCTGGCGCTGAGGTGCATCGCCAGGGGCCACCCGAGGTAACCATCCATACCCATAATAATTATCTTCAATTTGCGACACCGAACGCTTTCAACAATAAACCCCTGCTGATTGTTTTAAATCTGAGGGGTAACCGGGCCGGAAAAGCACTGCTGGGATCGAACTGGATTAACCCTCTTAGTCGATGACCATCATCGTCAGAGTCGATCTCACGTTATCCATGCGTCGGATCTTGTTCGTTATGGCGTCCTTGAGTTGCTCCATGCTTTCTGCCTCAAGCCTCACAACGTAGTCGTAGACGCCATAGACGCCGTAGAACTCCTTTACCTCCGGGATCGCCTTCAGATTCTTGTCTAGGCTGGCACCCATCTCGGCGTTTATCAATACAAACGCGGTGTTCAACTCAATCCCCTTATCATAATGGTGTGTCCATCTCTCTTTAACACCTTCTAACGGATCCGTGAAAAACCGAACCGAAGGGGGGATGGGATTAAGTTTAAACGCATCCAAAACGGCGGGGTAGGTATCCCGAAGATGACTTAATTGAGCGATGAAAACGCCTCCCAGAAATCTGAGCGCCGCGTCCTGGGAACCCTCACCGTCTCACACATGGCTCAACACCTGTTCTCCGGGGCCCCCATCCTCTATGAGAGCATACGGCAAGACCTCGGCTTATCATATACGCAGATCGGTGTGATGGTCGGCATAGCAAACATCCTCGGCGGCTTCCTGCAGATGATCTACAGTGTAGCTGGGAGATGGGTCCCAAGGCGTCTCATGTTAAGTGGCTCCAACTTCTTCATGGGGATAGGCTGCGCCATGACCGGGTTGGCCGGCCGCTTCGAAGCCGTCATAACCGGAAACGCGGTCGCCGGCGTAGGTCAGGCGGGGACGCATCCCGTGAGCAGTTCCATAATCGGGAGCAAGTTCGAGAAGAAGGGCGTGGGGTCGGCGTTATCCGTGTTCTACGGCCTCGGCTATGTCGGCAACATCATAAGCCCCATCCTGCTGTCGGGCATCGCGGTCATGGCGGGGTGGAGGTCCGCCTACTATCTCCTCGCCTTCTTCTTCCTCCTCACCGGCATAATCGCACTATGGGGGCTCAGAGGCGAACCCGCCGCCGACAAGATCGCGCCGACGCAATCCGGTAAACGACTCTGGGACGACATCAAGTCGGCGCTTAAGGTGAAGGGCGCGGTACCCATCTTGATGGCGCAGGCCTTCATCTCGGGGGGAACAGGGATGGGAGTGATGACTACATGGGTACCCGTCTACATGCGAGACGCAACTAAAGGCCTCGGCCTAACCGTCGGATTCGCGGGGATCGTGAGCAGCATCGCCACGGTCGGCGGCGTCCTAGGAACCATCTACCTGGGCAGGATCGCCGACCGGAGGGGGTACCTGAAGATCGCCATGCTCTCCCTAATCACAACAACGGCGTCCATATTCCTCCTGACCCTATACCACGACTTCAACCTCCTGCTGATCCCCCACCTCTTCATACTCTCCATGACCACATTCAGCATGAGCAGCCTGTTACAGGCACACCTCGCGAGAAGCGCCTCCCCCGCGGAACGCGACATCCTGCTCGGCCTCTTCTTCACATTCGGATTCGGCATCAGCTCACTATGGTCAACCCTGCTCGGTGCCATGATCGACGCCTACTCCTTCAACCTAGTGTGGTACACGATGGTCGGCGCCGGCGTAGCAGCACTCATCTGCCTCTCCATCGCGACCAGAGGACAGATCGCCACACCTGCAACGATATGAGTGTGAGCAAATTCAATTAAGCACCCCATCCACATACTGATGGTAGAATTAAGGAGAGCTTTCATTGACCAAACTCGCGATCGAGGGTGGGAAACCCGTCTCGGATAAGAAAATCTCCCTAGTTAAGCCCACATTCAGCCAGAAAGACGCCGAAGATATCACAAAGATATTGAAGTCGGCGTATGTCCGGATGGGTCCTTATACAAAAGAGTTCGAGGAGAGGTTCGCAGAGCGTGTGGGCGCGAAGTACGCCTACGCGGTCTCTAACGGTACGGCTGCGCTCCACTGCGCCTACCTATCCACGCTCAAACCCGGTGACGAAGTCATCGCCCCGGCCTTCACCTTCATCGCGACCATAAGCACCATAGTCTACAGCAACGCGAAGCCGGTGCTCGCTGACGTTGAACCCGACACCTTCCTCCTAGACCCCGAGAAGGTGAAGGAGAAGATAACGAAGAAGACGAGGGCCATAGCCCCCGTGCACCTGTTCGGGAACAGCTGCGACATGAAGGCGCTCACCGACCTAGCCGAGGATCATAACCTCCTCATCATCAACGACTGCGCCCAGGCTCACGGCACTGAGTACGATGGCAAGGACCTCGGCTCGTGGCCGAACCTGAGCTGCTACAGCTTCTACCCGACGAAGACCATGACCACAGGGGAGGGAGGCATCGTTACGACTAATGATCCTGAACTCAACCGCTTGGGCTCCCTCATCCGGAGCCACGGCGACGACGGAAGATACCACCACATCCTCCTCGGCCTCAACTACCGCATCACGGACATCATGTCCGCCATAGGCCTCAACCAGCTATCGCAACTCGACGACTTCCTCGCGAAGCGCCGCCATAACGCCGACGTGCTCCTGGAAGGCCTGAAGAAGGTAGCCGGCGTCACCCCCCAGAAGATAACCCCGAAGACCAAACCGAGCTACAGCTACTTCAGCGTGGTCCTCGACACGGATAAGCTTCGGTGCAGCCGCGACGAGTTCATGAAGGCACTGATCGCCGAGAACATCGACTGCGGCGTCCACTACCCTGCGCCTCTCACCGAACAACCCATCGTTAAACAACTCCTTAAGCCGAAGGCGTGCCCCGTCTCCGAGGACCTGTCCAGACGGATAATGAGCCTCCCCATGCACCCCTACCTCAGCGAGGGCGAACTAGGAAAAGTTGTCGAGGGCGTCGATAAGGTCGCCTCACATTACGCCAAGTAAAAGGATTGCTCGGTCACTCGGCTATGCTGGAAGTAGTTTATTTCTTTCACTTATTCTGTTTCGGATGATCTCTGATACCCTCTCTGGGCCGTGGCCGTCGATAAGTTTCTTCCCCGCCAGGCCCATTTTTTTTCGTTTATCTTGATCGTTTATCATCCTTTGGGTTGTCTGCCTCAGGCGCTCACTGTCCACCTGCTTCGAGTAGCCGAGGTTCTCACATGTACCCGATTTCATCATTCTGTCCGCGGTCTCCACCTCAAAGAGCTCCTCGCAGAGGACGACCGCCGGCGTCCCAGTTGCGGCGAGTTCGAATAGGGTGTTTCCCCCCGCGCTTATGGCGAGATCGGACTCCCCCATGACGTTCCACATATCACTGACGTTAAACCTGACGTCAACCCTCCGCGTGCATCCTGCGACGGCCTTCTCCAACTCGGTGTAATGTTTGAACGCTGGCCCGATGACTGCCGTGATCACGAATTCCTCGGGTAACGAATCAAGTGTCTCTATGACCCCCGGCGTCAAACCGAGGGTGTCGGCTCCCCCCAGCGTCACGAGTATCCTGAGAGGTTCCCTCGTTTTTCTCCTATGTGCCTCTGAGAAGCGCGGGTTTATTATCGCGTAGCTTGGCTCGGTGAAGAATCGTGTTTTAGAGCTCGTTTTATGGGGCGTATCGCAGTGGTAGAGGACATTGAATGCGAGATCCGTCTCGTATACTCCTTTTCCGCAGTCGTCGAAGGAGACGAGGACTCTGCTTAGGTTTTTTAGTTTCTTCATGTAGGTGGCGTCGGTGTTGAGTTTGTCGACGATGATCACGTCGGGGCGTGCAGCGCGGATTATGGCGTATTCCTCGTCATCGTCTCGTGCGGTCTCTGTCGGGTATTTTTCGGAGAGTTTGGCGGCGGCGACCACGTCTTCTCTTGTTAGGAAGCTGACTTTGGCCCAGGAGCACAGGGCATCCGCCAAGTTTAGTGTGCGGTATATGTGCCCCATTCCGAGGGCGTGGCTCCCATCAGCCCTGATTAATACCCTAGGCTCCGCGTTAATCACGGTGTGGTCAGCTCCTCCCCCTGAGGGACGGGTCGCTATCCAGCAGGCGGACGGCTTCCTTCAGGTCGACGATCTCACCCTCCCTGTATAGCCTCTCGTATATGCGCGTCATGAACCTCAGGTCCTCCGCGGTGTCCACCGTGAGGCGGTAGTCGCGTTTGAGGTCCGGGTCGCATTCGAGTGCCTGTATCTTGAACGTCTCGGGGTGGTCGAGGATGTACTCGTCCGCGTGTTCCCTATACTTAGGATCTTTCTCAGCGGAGTCTCTGCAGGATTGTCTAAGGGCTTTGGCGCTTATCACGCAGTTCCCCTGCCCTGTGCCCCATGGCATGTCTTTTGTGTAGGTTAGATCGGCGCCTTCCCCTGTCTGGGCGAGGATCATGTCGTCGAAGTTAACGGGGGAGATTAGTGGGTCGTCGCAGGTGAACCTGACTATTTGGTCAGCATGGTGCTTCTCCGCCGCCTTACAGAACCTGTCCAGGACATCATTCTGGGAACCCCTGAAGACGCTCACGCCGAGCCGCCTGCAGAATTCCTCTATCTCGTCGTCCTCAGGTTTTGTCGTCGTCGCTATGACGACCTCGTCGACCCTTCGGCATCCCTGAACTCTTTCGATCACGTGTTGGATGAGGGGTTTGCCCATGATGGGCACCATGGTCTTCCCGGGTAGCCTCGTTGAGCCCATCCTCGCCTGCCCTATGGCTACTACCCTTACCAAAGCCGTCCCTTTCCTAGACGTCTTCCCAGGTTATCGGCTGGTCGCGCCTTATCGGCTTAGCGGCGACCCTGCCTATGATCACCTCGATGAGTTCGGGGGGGACCCCGTATGCGGGTCTCTTGATTATTAGGTCGTCCCTCGTGATCTTCGCGCCCTTCATGATGTCTCTCCTCGCGATAACGCTCTTCCTGGTCTCCCTCCTCATTTTCTCCTCTGTGTGTGCGGGGCGCTTGACGCCGTCCCCCAGTCCCTTTTCTACCTCCCTGATCCCTTTCACTATCGTCGCTAGCTCGACGGGGTCGGCGGAGAAGGCGGCGTCAGATATCGGGATGCTTTTATCGATTGTGAAGTGTTTCTCGACGACGTTGGCTCCGAGGGCTACGGCGGCGATGGGCATGGAGAGGCTCTCGGTGTGATCCGAGAAGCCAACGGGGACGCCGAACGCGCGCCTCATCGACTCCATCGCCCTCAGGTTCACGGTGGAGAGGTCCTTTATCGGGTAGTTTGATACGCAGTGGAGGAGGATGAGCTGATCGTTGCCCGCGCTCTTCACAGCGTCGACAGCCTTCGCCACCTCGGACATGGTGCCCATGCCCGTCGAGACGATCATCGGCAGCCCCTTACCCGCCACGTACCTGATGAAGGGGAGGTTCGTGAGGTCGTCGGAGCCGATCTTGAAGACCTCGACGCCTATCTCCTCGAGGAGGTCAGCGTCGTCTAAGTAGCTGGGTGTGGAGAACGCTGTTATGCCCCTTTTTTCCGCGTAATCGAATATCTCCCTGTGGGCCTCCGCCGAGATCTCACTCCTCTTGAATGACTCGAACTGGTGGGCGCCGCCAGCCTCCTCGGGGAACCACGCCGTCTCCGTGACGAGTGTCTCCGCCTTATACGTCTGGATCTTGATGGCGTCGGCTCCAGCCTTCACCGCCTCGTCGACGCTCCTCTTCGCCTGATCCAGGTTCTCAAAACTGACACCAAGCTCAGCGATGATGTACGTGGGCTCGCCTTCCCCTATCCGCCTGTCACCTATCTTCACGTGCAACCAGGGCACCCCAAGGGATCTAACCAGTAATCGGCTGCACCGATTAAAGCCCTTTCTGGCTACGGGAGGCGGGCGATGAAGTCCTTCATGACCTCGAAGTACTTCAGGAAGGTCCCCTCGAGGCCGATGTAGCTGTGGAACCCCGACGTTACCTCGTCTCCGAGTATTTCTTTGAGGTTCCTCACGGCGTCCTCATTCCCTGATAGCCAGAGCCCTTGGGACCACCTCAGATACGATCTTTCGGAGACTACGCGGGTCCACTTGTTCAGTAGGTTGTATTTACCGATCCAGTTACCGAGAGTGTAGGTCGCCTCGGCTAATGGTCCCTTGCTCCACGCCTGAACTCCGGAGATCCCTATCGTGTCGCCGAAGCCCTTCCCCCTCGCGTCTATGTTGAGGAGGAATGAGGGTTTCCTCATGCTGAGGAAGTCGATGTGGCCGTGGAGCCTGTAGCCGACGTGCAGGTCGCACCCCTCGTAGAAGTCGATCTTTGAGAGATCATAGGATGCGTCGATGATCTCGAAGCCCCACTCTGTGGCGGCGTCCTTCACCGCGAGGAGCCTCGGCTCCTCCTCCTCCTCAGTGAACTCGTCCACCTTCAGCCCCCTGTGGAAGGAGCAGTAGATCTTCGCGCCACCGAACATCTCGGCTAGGATGTCCATCACCTCTATGCACTGCCGGTCGTATAGCCGCGGCATCGTGTGGAACTGGGGCGTCGTGAAGACGACCTTCCTGATCTCCTTCGGTGTCTCGAATTTTTCGTCGATGTGCTCGAGGTTGTACCAGACGGGGCACCCGGTCATCACGCCCTTAAGGCCGTTGTTCCGTAGAACATCAACCGTCTGGTCGTCTCGGCAGCTTATAGCGGCGCATCTCTCAAGGACCTTCTTCGACTGTGACGTGAACTTGTACGTGTCCTTCTGCATCTTCGTCCCTGGTATCTCATTCCACCCTCCGCCGAGGAGGTACATCGGGGCCTTGATCTCGTCGATATTGTCCGTTAGGGGATAGACGCCCGGGTAGAAGGTCTTGCTCACGTTTGGTCCGCCGCAGAAGACCATCGCGTCGGAGCCATTAACCTCGTCTAGGTGCTCCCCGAGGGGCTCCCAGCCGTTTAATGTTATGAGCTCCTTCTCCGGGCGGTACCTCTGCAGGAGCTTCTTCGCCCTGTCAAGAATTAAGAAGTCACCTATGTTCTTCTTCGCCCGGGAGAGGAGAACATAGGACATGGCAATGATCATCCAGTAAGCCACGTGTTAAAAAGGGGAGTGATCAACGCGTGAGCCTCCAGCCGTCCCTCATCGCCTTGATCCCCTCGGCTCCGCAGTTGAACAGCAGGTCGACGCCGGCGAGGTCGGGGACGAAGGGCTGATAGACCTGCTCATACTCGGGGTGGTGGAAGTCCTGATAGACCACCTCTATCCCCGCTTCACGGAATACCCCCTCGTCGAGGTAGTCGCGGCCGAACCTACCGGATAGGTAGATGTCGGCGTCCATCTCCTCGCATATCTTAAGGAGGAGTCCTGAGCCGGTCCCAGTTGCATGGAGCTTGGAAGCTAGTACGATCTCGCACTCGATCCCGAGTGACTCGGCGAAGAATCTTATTATCCTTATATTCAGTTCCGCCAGCTTCGCCCAGTCACGTAAATAGGTCTCCCCGAAGAACTCCGAGTACTCGGTGAAGTGCCGCGCCTTCGAGTAGTTCTGCTTGAGGTTCTTCCAATGCGTCTCCCCCCAGGGTTTCGAGCCGTCGATCTCGATCTCGGAGATCAAGCATTCGAGGGGGGCCTTCTTCACGGGCACGGTCAGCCACGTCCAGCCATCCGATGTCCGTATTCGGTTCCTGTTCTGGAAGTAGTTCCTCCTGAACTGGACGTTGTCGAGGAGTACGAACGCGTCGCTGTTGGCGAGCTTGTTGAGGAACCCCATCCATGGCAGATACTCGGGCTGGTGGATTCCGACTACCCTTCTACCTGCCACGGTGACGCCGCCTCTACATGAGCCACTTGACTACCTCGAAGCTCTCGGCGTACTCGACCCCTATCTCTACGCCGTCGTTCCTGTTCTGGTAGACGACGAATTCGATCCACTTGTCGCCGCGCCTCTCGTACTCCGACTTGTGCGCCTTGATCGCCTCGATCTTCCTCTCTAACTCCGATGAGATGTCGGAGTAGAACCTCTTGTTGAAGAGTTCGTCCGTGGCGTACCAGTTGCTCCGGTACATCAGGACCCTTGGGATGTGTCTCGCCGCGTTGATGGTGGCCTTACCTATGGCGTTGTGGTCCTGATGCATGTCGTGGGACCAGTGGGTGTATACGATGTCGATCTGGTTGCTGTCGATGACCTCGTTGAGGTACTCGATGAGTTCCACCCCGTAGGTCACCTGCTTCGTCTTGAAGGGACCCATCTGTAGTTCGCCGCCGATTATCTTGGCGGCATCCTTCCCCTCCTTGAGGGCCGTCTCCTTTCCCCTGATGAGTGTCCCGTCGTAGTTCCCGTACTCGGAGTCGGTTAGTACGAGCATGTGGACCCTGTCTCCGCGTTTCACGTGTTTTATCAGGGTGCCCCCGCATCCGAGTTCTACGTCGTCGAAGTGGGCGCCGATGGCGAGGACGTTCAAGGGATGTTACCTACCTCAAATTAGGCCTACCCATTATAAACATCATCGAGGGAAGGATGGCCTAGCTGGGGGCTATCGCCCCCTCCTTCACCGCCTCCGCGCACCCCTTCACCCTCTCCTCGTCCATGTAGACCCATAGAATGAGCATGCGCCTCTGGAGGTACTCCGAGTTTTCGAGGAACGTGAGTGGTTGATCCGGGTTGAACATGTTGTTGACCGGCGGGATCAGCTCGTTGGAGTCGAAGCCTTCTCTCCTCAGTCGCGGCCCTAACTCCTCCGGGTTGCCTATTAGCACCGGGTACCTGACGTAGCTACCCTTCCCACTGTATCTCGGCGTCTTGGCTTTACTCCCCTTGAGAATCCTGCTGTAGATGGAGGCGGTCCTGCGCCTTCTTTCAACGTTCTCGCGGAGGTCCTTTAACTCTGATTCGAGTTCCCCCAATCGGAGCCCTGCGGGTGATCTAATGTGCCAGTCCCTGTAGATCTCGACGAATCCGGCGTACTTCTTGAGTCTGCTGGGGTCCTTGAGAGCAGCGTCTCTGACGGCGTAGAATAGGGTCCTGTGCGTCTTGTAGTTTAGTTCCTCGTCGACGGCCCTGTAGGGGTACTCTTTGATCAGTCTGAGCAGCCGACTGGATAGTCGCGGGTCATCGGTCGCGACGGCGCCGCCCCCGCCCTCGACTTCGACGGGTTTCCCCCTTCCGAAGCTGAAGATCGATGCGTCGCCAAGCCCCCCGGCCCAACTCGATCCTATCTCCACGCCCAGGGTCTTAGCGGAGTCCTCTATCACGGGTACCTTGTGCCTCTGTCCTATGTCGATGACGCCCTCTATGTCGCAGGGTTCCCCGTGCTCGTGGACGGCGATGATGCACCCCGTCTCTGGGCGGATCGCCGCCTCTAGTGAGGCGAGGTCGATGTTGTAGGTGTCCCTATCGACGTCGCAGAAGGCGGGTCTGCAGCCGGCGAAGACTGTGGCGGAGCCAGGGTTGACGCAGAGGAGGGCCGGCATCAGCACCTCGGATTTCCTAGGCACCCTGAGGGCCCGTAAAGCGAATAGGATCGCAGCCGTCCCCGAGCCGCATAAGTGGATGAATTTTCTCCCCGTCGCTTCTCTTAGCTCCTCAACGACTTCGTCCTCAGCCAATTTCGTATCGACCACCTGTCTTCAACTGAGACCTGCGTCATTAAACTTAATTCCTTTCCGAGACACACACAGTTCAAACCCCTGGGTGCGCCGATGGATGAGACCTAAAAAGGAGAATATTGTGGACGGCGCGAGACTGGGGGAACCGAACATCGAATTCGTCCGGAGACTCATCCACACCCCCCTGAGTGGGGGGAAGACTCTTCTCGACTACACCACATTCGACGGCGTCTCCTATTGGTGGAACGTGGATACCACGTTCTACGAGAGCGTCCTAAACCAGACTAGCTACCGACCACCCAGGGGGCTGAAGAGGGTCCTACCTAGGCTATACCGCCGGTTCGGGGTGGCCCCCCAGCTACTCTACGACCTCGCCCTAAGGCTTCTGTCTCGAGTAGCAAGCCGAGGCTTCAAGACCCGTGAGGGGAGCATAGCGGTCATTACGCAGGATGTCGAGTGGAGGAAGATAAGGGACGATGAGACGGGGAGGCTCGTCGAGACGGACGCCTTCTTCCACACGATCATTAATCGTCTCAAGAGGGACTACCCCCTCGTATCGACCTACCCGCTCGACGTCGCCATCCCCGGCGGGTTCAAGATCAGCCTGAGGAAGAGAAGCTGGGCCCTCCCCCATCGGCCCCTAAACTATTACTGGGGCCCGAAGGCATGGCTGGTGGAACAACGCTCCAAGCGCCGTTTCTCCGAGTCATGGGACGTCGTGAAAAATGACCCAGTACTCAGACGGCTCTGCGTCCACGAAGGGCGGGACCTCTACCCAGTGGTCAGGGATCGCCTCGAATCGTACTTCCTATACGTCCTCCCTCAAGCCGCGAAGATGGTCGAGACTGCGAAAATGATGCTCAGCGTGGAGCGAGTGTCGCTTCTGCTCCTGCAGAACGAGTACAGTTGGCGGGAGAGAAGTTTAGTGGTGGCGAAGAGTCTGGGCACCCCCGTCTTGGCTGTCCAGCACGGCATAATCATCCCCACCCACAAGGGCTACATGTACAGACGCGACGAGGTCTCCCCAACACTATCCGTCGATGCGCCTTATTGCCCCCTCCCAGACTACACGGCCGTGTTCGGGGAGAGCTACAGGAGCCTCCTCGTGGAGGAGAGCGCCTACCCTCCCAGCCGGGTGGTGGTGACCGGCCCACCGCGGTACGACCTACTGATCGACGCCGGGCGAATCTACAACAAGACTCGCTTCAACGAGAAGCAAGGCATAGCGGATGGGCAGAAGCTGATCCTTTGGGCCACCCAGTGCCACAGCCTTAGCGACGACGAAAACAGGGCGAACATAGAGGTCATACTCGGCGCGGTCGAAAAAATGGGGGATGTGACGCTGATAATTAAGCAGCACCCCGCCGAGGCCCCCCGGTACACGCAGATGCTTAGCGACGGCGTCTCCAAGCACGGCGGCAGGGTCGTGATCGTCCCAAAGTCCTCGGACACCTTCGAGCAGCTCTACGCATGCGACCTCCTCATCACGAAGAACTCCACGACAGGCGTCGAGGCGGTCGCGCTGGGTAAACCCGTTGTGGTGCTCAACCTCGGGGGAACACCGGATGCGGTTGACTACGTGAAGGAGGGTGTAGCCTTCGGCGTGTATGACCCCAAGGATCTAGAGGGCGCTTTGACCTCCCTGTTGCTCGATGACTCGGAGCAGGCGCGCCACAGGCCGGCTTACATCAAAGAGACCATCTACAAGAACGATGGCGGCGCCTCCGAGCGGGTCGCGACGCTGATAAAACGTATTATACGAGAGGGGACAAAGGGAGACCTAAATTAGGATTAGGGATCCCCCACCATGCCCGCCGAAGCCGATAGGAGCAGCCACAGGGTGTTCTGCGAGAGGAACCCAGACACGCCACTCTTCATGAAGGACTGGTGGCTCGACGCCGTCTGCGGTGAAAACTGGGGCGCGGTGACGAGTGAGCAGGGTGGAGAAGCGGTGGCGACCCTCCCCTATTATCTGGCGAAGAGGGCGGGGTTCACCGTCATAACGATGCCGAAGCTCACCCAGTCTATGGGCCCATGGATCAAGTACCCCGAGGGGCAGAAGAGGACGAGCCGACTGGCATACGAGAAGGGCATCCTGACAGATCTCATCGAAGGACTCCCCCCATGCGCCATGTACTCCCAGACCTTCCACTACACGATCCGCAACTGGCTCCCCTTCTACTGGAGAGGCTACAAGGAGACGACGAGGTACACGTACGTCCTCCACGACCTCAGCAATGTGGATGAGGTCTACTCTGGGATACAGAAGAACACCCGTTCCGAGATCAGGGAAGCCGAAAAAAACGGCATCACGGTGGAACCCTCCGACGACCTAGACGAACTATATCGCATGTTCCAACTGACGCTCGAGAAACGCGACATGGCGGCGCCGTTCACCGGTGATCTCCTGAAGCGAATCGACTCGGAGGCATCCAAGCGTGGCTGTAGGAGAATATTGATCGCTAAGGATATGCGGGGCGTGGCCCACTCTGCAGCCTATCTGATTTGGGATGAGAACACGGCACACTACATCCTGAGCGGCTCCGACCCAGCGAATAGGGACTCGGGAGCCGCAAGCCTGACCCTGTGGCAGGCGATAGAGCATGCCGCCGAGGTGGGAAGGGCCTTCAACTTCGAGGGCAGCATGATAGAGTCCATAGAGCAATACTTCAGGGGCTTCGGCGGGGAACCTATGCCCTACTTCCACGTCACGAAGATGAACTCGAAACTACTTAGGCTTCTACGCGCCATCCGCGGCTAGATCTGGTCCCTGACCACTCTCGCCACCTCGGCGCCACCCGTCATCCAGGCACCCCTCTCCGACCCGTAGCTCAGCATCTTCTCGTAGAGCTTCCCCCAGTCGCCCCACATGAAGACGTTGTGCCATATTATCGTGGCAACGCCGCCGTACCTCTCGGAGGCGTCGATGACCGTCTTGATCCTCTCCCAGGCCTCGCTTGGACCGAGCCTGTTGTAAGTCTCAAGCGTCCTGTCCATGGCCGCGATGGGTAGCTCTACGATGCTCAGCGCCTTATCGGACTCGTTGTCGTAGGGGTTGAATGGGTGGCACAAGCCGTTCCTGTACCCCACGCCGTCTGGGTAACCAAACGTGGAGTCGTACGAGAACCCCTCCCCCTCAAGTATCCTCCAAGTTACGTTTCTATCGAAGAGCAGGTAGTGGTTCCTGTAGCCCTCTATCCTCCTGTTCAGGGCCTTCTCGATCCTGCCCTTCTCCCTGGCGAGCACTGCCCTATCCATATAGGCTCCCCATCCGCCGTGGAGGCCAATCTCGAATCCCCTGTCGAGGATGGAGGAGGTATAGTTGTGAAGACTGTCTACATCGTAGTTGTAGTCCTTCTCATCGGGGTTAAGCGCGAGGAGGAAGAACGTCGACTTCGCCCCGTATCTTTCCTCGAGGCTCATGATCTCGTCGAAGTTACAGTGCGGTTTCGCCCTCGAGGTGAAGTCGCCGAGGTATTCGCCCAAGCTTCGCCCCCCTAGGCGGCCTCTCAGGAGGTTGAGTAGCTTCCTCCCGGTGCCCGTGTAGGCCTTGTCGATGTCGTGGGTGAGGCACAGGGCGAACTTTTTACCGTCTGAGTACTCGATTCTGAAGCCCTTCTCTGAGAGGTAGCGCGACGTTTTCGGCTCCGTCGCGTCTCTGCCCCTCGCAGTTGCCCTTCCGTACTCATCCAGGCCCTCAGCGGCTTCGTCTCGGAGGGTATACGCCCCCCAGTGGTCGCTCCCCTTCAACAGGTCCTGGATGCGTGGCATAGTCTGGTTACTCCGCCGCTTCCCATTCCCTCTTCTTCGCCAGGTACTCGGCGAGGGTCATCCTCGGCTTCGCGGGGTTCCCGAAGACCACAGTCTCCGGTGGGACGTCCCTCGTGACCACCGATCCGAATCCCACGACGGCCTTCTTCCCCACCGTCACCCCCGCCTTAAGCATCGAACCCGCGCAGACGACGGCGCCATCCTCGACCCTCACGCCTATCATCTTCGGCGACATCGGGTAGGGATCGTTCGTGAATATGACGCCGGGGCCGACGAAGACGTCGTCGCCGATCACCGTGAGGGGCGGTATGTAGGCCGAGCCCTCTATCTTACACCTCTTCCCGATCTTGACGTTGTAGTCGATGTGGACGAGGGAGCCGATCTTGGTGTCGTCCCCGATCTCCGTGTTGTCCCCGACATACGTGAAGTGCCACATCCGGACGTTCTTGCCTAGCTTGACGCTTTTCCCTATATGCTGAATCACGTCGACCATTGGCTTTCCTAATCCCTGATGGATGCTACCGGGTAATAACGGTTCCAATCGACACAGCATCGTTTAAATCGGTCTCCCTGTCATCTGGGAACCCAACGCAGGGCACCCCCTCACAGAAGAGATGCGGCTTGGAGATCGACGCTAGGCACCCGTTCAGGACGATTACGCGGTTGGATACCGTGACGGCTGCGCTCGTCGTCCAGTTTCTCGTGTCCGTCGCCTTCAACCTGATGGGCAGCTTCATGCCCCTGTTCCTCAGCAGCGAGTTGAACGAGACGCTCATCGAGGCGACTGGGTGGACGGGGACCTCCTCCTTCATCGCCTCGACGATCATGGCGTTCACCGCCCCATTCTGGGGCTGGATGTGCGACCGCGTGGGGACGAAGAAGGTGCTTCTGGTCGTCTTGGGTGGGAACATCATAGTGTATTCCGGCATGGCGTTCTCGGCAGACGTGCTCCAGATAGTTTTCTTCCGGGCCCTACAGGGCGGGTTCGGCGGGATCAGCACGGTCATGTTCGCGATCGTGGCCTCAACCGTCTCCCCTCAGGGCCTCAAGAAGGCTCTAAGTTACCAGATGGCGGCGATGACGATGGGCGGGCTTGTGGCCCCCGGCATCGGTGGCGCGATGGCGTCGATAATCGGCTACCGCCTGACGCTGGTGTCCTCGGCGGTGCTCTTTGTTTTGATCTTGCCCCTGGTCCTCAAGATCACCCTTCCCCCACCGTCGCCGAATGAAGCGGACACGAAATCGTTCGACTTCGCCGACTTCAAGTCCCTCCTACCGGACATCACGGCCCTGATCCTGGTCTACATTTGCATCAGTTTCCTTGCGCCCGCCGTCTCTTGGTTCTTGGCGTCACTGGGCGTCCCCAACGATCAATTGCTTCTCTGGACGACCGCGGCCACGGTACTGAATGGCTTGGCCTACGCCGTGGCGACGCCCCTGATGACTAGGAAGGTTACCGATCGCACGATACCGCTGTTGTCGGTGGGGGCCGCCACGGCCATCATGGCGACGGCCTTCGTTTTCAACCCTATACAGTTCATCGCCCTCCGAATCATCATCGGGGCGATGCAGGCCGGGATTCCGCCCAACCTTCTCGGCGGGAAGTCTGGGAGGAAGGGGACGGGTATGGGCTTCCTTAACTCGGCGCGCTTCCTCGGCATGGCGATCGGCCCCATAATGGCCACCTCCATACTCGGGGACGGCGTCGCCCCACGGTCCTTCTACATGTTCACCGTGATGGCTGGGATATCAATGGTGGCGGCTGTCTTCCTCTACATCACTCATAAGAAGAACGCCGAAAAGGATCCTTAGGGAATGGCCTAGCCGAGGATCTTGATTGCCTCGTAGAGGTCATCCTTGATCGTGGCTAGGAACTCGTCCTTGGATACTTGGAGGGATTCGAGGGTGTTGTACTGGACGCCGGCGAGTCCCCTGAGTCCCTTCAACTCATCATCCGTCATGGCGTTGGAGATGTTCTCCAGGTAGGCGACCCTGTTCTTCTTCTCCCCGACGATTTTGTCGAAGTGATCTATGTCCCACCTATAGGCTGGCGCCTTGGCCGCGTACTCATCCTCCGAGGCTTCGCCTATCGACCTCCTCACCTCTAGGAACTCCAGGTCCTCAGTCGCCTCTCCGAAGGCGTCCTCCATTTCCTCTATCTCCACCGCTAGCTTCTTGAGCATCTCATCGCGGCGGCTCGACCAGATCTTACCCTCCTTCGAGTACCCTTCGAAGAGCTTGGTGAACGTCTCCTCCTTGATGGTACCATCTCTGTATAGCTTCACGAGTTTGAGCTTGAGGGAGATGTTCTTCGCGAGGTTATCCATCAGGTCCTTCGTGAGCGGGTCTGGGGCGAATACCTTGTACGGGGTCTCCACCTGGAAATCTTCGACCAGTTCAACCGCCTCTACCTTTGAAGCCTCGATTCCCGTAGATAAGGGCTCGCTCACCGGTTGGGGTGCCTCCACTTGGGCTGGGGGAGCCTCGACAACGGGAGGCGCCACCTCTTCCGGTTTAGGCTCCGGTGTATCCGCGACCGGCGTTGGTTCGGGTATCTCCTCCTCGGGTGCCTCAGTCTGGGGGGTGGGTTCGGGCGCCGCCTCGGGTTCCTTTACCTCGGGCTGCGCAACGGGTTCGACTGGTTGAGCCGGCACCTCCTCGACAACGGGTTCCTCCACCTTGATCTCCGTTTGAGTTTCGGGTTCGGCCTTGACCTCGGGTTCCTCCACCTTGATCTCCGTTTGAGTTTCGGGTTCGGCCTCGACCTTGGGTTCCTCCGGCTTCTCCACGGTCTCCTCTTCGTCCACCATTATGACCGCGTCCTCCTCCGCCGGCTCGGTTGGTTCCAGCGTCACTTTGGATTCCGTCTTCTCCTCCTTCGGCTGCTCCTCCTTGTAGAGGGGGAAGCCGCAGTTCAAGCAGTAGAGGGTCTTTGGGACATCCTCATTGCAGTTGGGGCAGTGAACGACCTCGCCAGAAGCTCCGCTCGCCATAAACATACCATCCAGTCGATAACAATAACGTATCACATTTTATAGATTTAATTATTTTCAATCCTCTACCCCCTTATTTTTGCTTGAAACGGGTTAAAAAAGGGCTGAAAATCACCCAGCGTCTCTATATAAGGCACTCTTCCCCTGATTTATTCGGGAAACGATAAAAGAACGCCTTCGGGGGGGCTCCCGGTTTACTCGACGGTGTAATTTATTCCTAGGGGAGTCTGCCCCTTTCGAGGCGCCCGCTGTGGAACTCCTCGTATAGGAAGCAGGCCGCGTCGTGCCCAGGCTCCACCGTGAACAGCTCGGGCTCCTCCTTGAAGCACCTGTCGAAGGCGTATGGGCACCTCGGGTTGAACCTACAACCCTGGGGCAGGTTGATGGGTTGAGGCGTCTCCCCCCTGATCGGGAGGTCACCCCTCTTCTTCTCAGCGTCCGGTACGGGTACCGCAAACATCAACGCCTGCGTGTAGGGGTGGTCGGGGTCATCCAGAACATCCGAGACGTCGCCGATCTCGATGATCTTCCCGAGGTACATGACACCCACCCTGCTGGACATGTACTTCGCAATCGCTAGATCGTGGGTGATGAATAGATACGTCAACCCCAGCTTCTCCTGAAGGTCTAGCATCAGGTTTAGGACCTCGGTCCTTATCGAGACATCCAGCATGGAGACCGGTTCGTCGGCGACTATGAACTTGGGGCGGAGAATCAGGGCCCGCGCGATGGCCACCCTCTGGCGCTGCCCCCCGCTGAGTTCGTGGGGGAACCTAAACAGGAAGTCCTCGGGGGGGATGAGTTGAACCTCTTCTAGAGCCGCGGAGACGAGTTTTCGCCTCTTCACATCGCTCTTCCCCATCTTGTGTATCTCCAGGGGTTCAACGACGGTCTCGTAGATGGTCATTCTGGGGTTGAGCGACTCGAAGGGGTCTTGGAAGATGAGTTGCATCTCCCTGCGTAGCCTCTTCATCTGCTTCTTGTCCGTCTTGACTATGTCTGTGCCGTTGAAGTAGACGCTTCCATCCGTCGGCTCGACGAGCCTGAGTATGGCTCTCCCCGCCGTTGTCTTGCCTGAGCCGCTCTCCCCGACTATCCCGAATATCGCGCCCTGGGGGATGGTGAAACTGATCCCGTCCACGGCCTTGATCATGGGGGGGTCTCTTGATCTTAGGCTCGCCAGTATGCCCGTTCTCACCGGGAAGTATATCTTGAGGTTCTCGACTTCGATGAATTCTTCACCACTCATATGTTTCACCTGTACTCCGGGTGTCGGTTCACCATATGGCAGGCCACCCTGTGTCCGCTGTGGGCTTCCTGAAGCTGTGGTTGAGTCGTTTTACACACGTCCTTAGCGTGGGGGCATCGTGGGTGGAACCTGCAGCCCGTGGGCGGGTTCAACAGGTTGGGCGGGTTGCCCTTTATCGATTCAAGCCGCTTCTTCTCCCCCGTCAGTTTGGGGAATGCACCGATGAGGCCGATGGAGTAGGGGTGGAGCGGGTCCCTGAATATCTCGAGCGTAGAGGCGTCTTCCACCATGTTCCCCGCGTACATTATTATCGTCTTTTCGCAGGTCTCTGCGACGACGGAGAGGTCGTGGGAGATGAGGATCATCGAGAGGCCGAGTTCCCTCTGCAGCTTCTTTATCTCCTTCAGCACCTGCGCCTGGACGATGACGTCGAGTGCGGTCGTCGGCTCGTCGGCGATGACGATGTCCGGGTTGCAGCTGAGCGCCATCGCCATCATGGCCCTCTGCTTCATGCCACCGCTGAACTCGTGGGGGTAATTGTTGGCCCTGGAAGGGTCAATGCCCACCCTCCTGAGCAGCTCCACGGCCCTCCCCCCCGCCTCCTTCTCGGATACATCCTCGTGTGTGAGTATCGCCTCCACGATCTGGTCCTTTATCGTGAAGACCGGGTTGAGGGCGTTCATGGCGGCCTGCGGGACCATCGATATCCTCTTCCACCTGATCTCTCGACGGATATCGTCATCATCCATCTCGAGCACGTTTTTCCCCTCGAGGAGGACCTCCCCGCTGAGGACCTTGGCGTTTGAGGGGTAGAGCTTCATCAACGCTAGGGCGACGCTGCTCTTGCCGCACCCGGATTCGCCGGCGAGGCCGAGAGACTCCCCCTTCTCGAGGGAGAAGCTGACGTCATCGACGGCCTTCACATCCCCCTTCATGGTGGAGTAGTACATCTTCAGGTCCTTGACTTCGAGGAGCTTCGCCACGTCATCGCCTCCTCAGCTTCGGGTTCAGGATATCATCCATGGCGTACCCGATGAAGACGAAGGCCATGGAGAGGAGGGCGATGCACAGTCCCGGGGGGATGGCCCACCACCACTCGGAGACCGCGCCGTAGTACTGCACGTCGTGTAGCATCTTCCCCCAGGTCTGCAGGAACGGGTCTCCGAGGCCGAGGAAGCTCAGGGCGGCCTCGGTCACGATGGCGCCGGGTACGGTCAAGGCGAGCTGCGTGTAGGCCATCGTTATCACGTTCGGGACGAGGTGCCTTCTTATTATGTGCCCCGTCCCCCCTCCGCTTGCCCTCGCCGCCTCGACGAAGGCCTTCGTCTTAAGCGACAGCACCTGCGACCGTATCAACCTGGCTATGCCCATCCAGCCGAGGAATCCTATCAGGATCACGACGGAGTATATGCTGGGGCCAATGACGGCGGTTAGCACTATCAGGAGGGGGAGGCCCGGGATCGTTAGGAGGATGTCGTTTAGCCTCATCAGCAACTCGTCGACCCATCCCCCCACGTACCCCGAGGTGAGGCCGACGAGCAGGCCGAGTCCGACTGCTATCACCGCCGAGAAGACGCCGATCAGTATGGATATCCGGCTCCCGTAGACCAGCTGGGTGAATATGTCCCTGCCGTAGTTGTCCGTCCCCAGGTAGCCGAACGCGTCACCCCAGACCCTCGCGTTGAAGTCATCGACATAGAACTTTACACTCCCCCCCTCCGTCTTCGTGGTCAGTTTTAAGACAAGGATATAGTCTCCCTTCGACGGGAAGAATTTGGATGCATCCGCCAGGATGTCCTTGAATAGTTTGATCCTGAGGGTCGCGTCGTTCGTGTCTATCTGGGGTTTTGGTATGGACCAGTCGGTTGAGTCTCCTTTGGTTCCGGAGTCCCAGAGAATAAGCTCGTTGCCCGTGGTCTGTCTTAGGATCACTTGAGCGTCCCACGTCGCGTCTCCCACAACCTCGGCCTTGTAGGCTAGATGCACCGAGAATCTGTGTGGCGGGTTGTTGTTGTACGTGAGCACCTTTCCCATGGTCACGGCGCTGTCCCCCGCCATGTTCGTTGTGGAGAGTATCAGCGCACCTGATCCACTCCCCTCCTCAACACCTCTGATGCCCTCGTACCCTACTTGGCCGGACCACTCGACGGAGATGCCCGTGTTGCTGACCACCCACTCCCCGAGGGACGTCGACGAGGCGAACCCAGGGTCATCGACGTAGTACGTGTTTCGGGGGATTGAGGCATCCAACCAATCGGGCTTCGCCCTGAAGTTTGCGAGCTGCATCGACCTCTGAGGATCGTACGGTGTTATGAAGGGGGCGAGGAGTCCGATGGCCATGAAGGTCAGGAGCATCGCCAAGCCGACCATGCCTAGTCTGCTCTTGCCGTACAACACCGCGAACTCCTTGAACCCCCTCAGGAACTGGTTTTTCTCCGCCAACCCTCATCACCTACTCGTGTTTCACCCTCGGGTCGAGGAACCCGTATACTATGTCTGCGATGAGGTTCGCGGCGACGACCATCACCGAAATTATGAAGAATATCCCCTGGAGGGCCGGGAAATCCTGCCTAACTATGGCGTCCCAGATGTACCTCCCGAGACCATACCATGAGAACACCGTCTCTGTCAGTAGTGCGCCGCTGAGGGTGAACCCGAATGCGAGGGCGATCATCGTGACCATGGGGAGCATCGCGTTCCTGAGGGCGTGTTTGTACAGGACGTTCCTCTCGTCGACGCCCTTCGCCCTCGCGAGGGTTATGTAGTCCTCGGTGAGCACATCCATCATCGCCGCCCTCATAACGAGGGCGAACCCGCCGAACTGAATTATGACAAGGACAAGAGTCGGTAGGGCCATGTGCCACATTATATCGAGCACGAGGGCTATCGGCTCCGTAGGGGCGGGGACGCTCGTGGTTCCCCTGAGGGGGAACCACTGGAGATTCACTCCGAATATCAACAGGAGGAGGAGACCAAGCCAGAACGTCGGGACAGAGTTCCCGAGGAAACCGAAGGAGATGGCCCCTATATCAACGGCGCTCCCCCTCTTCGCTGCGGCCACTATCCCGACGACCATACCGATTATGATGGAGACGAGGGTCGAGACCCCGACTAAGAGGAGCGTGTTAGGCAGCCTGTCCATGATGTCCTGCGTGACGGGGTGCTGCGTATAGTAGGAGTAGCCGAGGAATCCCTGCAGGGTCTGGCTCATATACGCCACGTACTGCTCCCCGAGGGGTTTACCCAGGCCGAAGAGTTCGTAGAGCCTAGCAACCTGCTCCGGCTTCAGCCGAATCTGGTCCGCGAGCATCGAGATGGGGTCCCCCGGCATCAGGCGGAATATCACGAAGTTCAGGGTCATGATGATGAGAATCGTAACCACGGCGAAGACTATCTTCCTTGCAATAAACGACAGGAAACCCATGTGTGCACCCCGGTTACTTCTATGTGAGTGTTGGGTGTGGTATTAAAAAAAGGGAGCGGGTTGAAACCCGTCTACTTTCTTCTCTTCATGACGATGTAGCCCGCGGCGACCACGACGACTATCGCGGCCAGGATGGCCGCGTAGAGCGTGTAGTCGACCGGTTTCTCGGCGACTACAAGCTTGTACTCGTCGAGTGAGCCGAGGCCGACTAGGCCGATCTTGGCGACGAGTTCGACCATTATGTCGTATGTGCCGGGTGCTATGTCCTTGGTGTCCAGTGTGGCGGTGTAGGTTCCATCCGCAGCTGCCGTGCCCTTGAAGGTCTTCACGACGGTCCCTCCGCTAGAGACCATGATCGTGTATGTGCCGTTTGTCACGGGTTTGTTGTCGTAGGCCGCCTTGTTCGAGGTGTACGTCTTCGTGTCTCCCTGCGTCATCTTGACCTCGGTGAAGCTGAGTGTGCTATCCGCCGGCTTGAGGAAGTAGTTGGGGTTGGCTGTGACGATTAGGTACTCTCCGGGTTTGTACTCCTTGAACATGTATGGGCCTGACCCGATGAGGTTGCCCTCTGAGATGGGCTGGTATGTCACGGAGTCCCCGATGTTCTTCCAGATGTGCTTGGGTATGATGGGTATGTTTGTGCCGACCCAGTGTAGCGCCCAGAAGCTCGTCGTGTTCATGTAGGCGATGGCGGTGAGCTTGTCCGGTGCTTCACCCTTGACGAAGCTTGTCAGGTAGGAGATGTAGACGGGGTTCTGCTGTTGCTGGGCGTATGTCCACGTGAAGACGACGTCTTCGGCCGTCAGCTGTTGACCGTCGTGCCACTTGATGCCGTCGTTGAGCTTGAAGGTGATCTTCAGACCGGGTGTCCCGTTGGGGGCCGTCCACGCTTCGGTGGTCCAGCTCTTGGCTAGCCACGGGGTCTCGGCGAAGGTCTTGGGGTCGAGGTTGATGGGTGTGTCGTAGACGATGCCGTTGAGCATGCTGTCCCACCACCAGTTGATCTCGTACATCGGGCTTGGCTGCTGGGGGTCGGATGTCCACCCTACGTTGAGAACCGAGCCGTACTTCTGTGTCTTGTCGGTTGCTACCGTGAAGGTCATCGCGTTGGTCACGCCGCTCCACCAAGGCAGATCGACGACGTTCTTGACCCTCGCATTGTAGGGTGACAGGTAGGCCTTGGCGTAGAGTGGGATGACGGGGAGCTGCTCTGAGAGGTATTTCTGGGCAAGCTGGGCTCCCGCGAGCACCTCGGCGTTCGTCTTGCCAAACTTCAGCATCTCGAGCGCTGCGTCGACTGTGCTGTTCTTGAACAGCTCGAAGTTCTGGGTGGGTGGGGATGTTGAGTAGAACAGGTCGTAGAGCCAGTCAACGTCTGGGCC
>Ga0315273_10000519_pt1 | contig 41067 bp, 39 predicted proteins | sample YL17G02_0_MG_FD_205753 | JGI IMG/M metagenome (GOLD analysis project Ga0315273, IMG submission 205753) | Sediment microbial communities from Yellowstone Lake, YNP, Wyoming, USA - YL17G02_0 | ecosystem: Environmental > Aquatic > Freshwater > Lake > Sediment | place: USA: Wyoming | collected...
GTGCGTGGAAGGTGGAGAGTGTGGAGCCGCCGTATTTGGTTTTATGTTTCTCGAGGAACAAATTATAGTCACCGGTGAAGGCGCTAAAGTCCGGGCTGGAAAGATACATGCCCTTGGTGTTTGGGCCGCCGCCTTTCAGCAGGTCGGCCGTGAAGATACCGTCGGAACCAGCGATCGCAACGGTCTCGAGACCGGCAACATCGCGGATCTGAGCGGTAACGTAACCACCCACGGCTACGAAGACCGGGTAATATAGGAACTCGGGACCGGCCGCGGCAATAGTGGTGAGCACGGGCTTCATGTCCGTGGCGTCTTTGGCAACGGCTTCCTGGGCAACAATCGTTCCACCGAGGGCTTTGAAGTTGTCAGCAAAGACCTGTTGGAGAGCCTGGGCGTAGGCGGAACCATCGTGGAGGGTGGCGGCTTTGGTGACCTTGAGATAGTTATAGGCGAACTCCGCAACAGCCCTGCCTTGGAAGGCATCACTGTGCGCGGTGCGCGCGTAACCGGCATAGTCAGGTCCGCGATCCGCGGCTGTCAGAATCGGGCGGGTATTGGACGGCGAGATGGTGGTCAATCCGGCATTGGTGAGGGCGGCGATACCGCCAACAGTCTCATCCGAGCAGCTGGAGCCAATCAAGCCAACAAGTGACGTGTCACTTGCGAGTTTGGCTGCGGCAGTGGCGCCGCCTTCAGGGGTGCATCCCCCGTCTTCGGTGGTCAGAAGGATATCGTGGCCCTGGAACTTGCCACCCATATCGGCAATGGCGATTTCAACGCCACGTTTGGAGTCCTCACCGAGACTGGCATCAGCACCGGAAAGAACACCCCAATAGGCGATGTGAACGGGATCGCTTGGACCAATGGTTACACAACCGAGTGGATCAGTGCAAGCAGCGGTTTTTGCACCACCGCAGGCGACGAGCAACATGCTGGCAAGCACCAGCACCGAGAGTAAAGCGAACAAACGTTTGGACATTTTCTTACTCCTCCGAAATAGATAGGTGAATCTTGATTACCCTTCTCAGGGTACGGCAACCGGCAGACAATGCTCTGCTTTGTCAGCACCACCTCCTTTTGGCAAATTTATTAACGCACGCATTTAGCACAAAGCCGTAGGAAATCCCCTTGTAAATAAGTGAATTTTCTCGCGGCTTTCTTTTAGACGCCAAAGTTTCCTTGCGTTAATGTTAAGTGCCAATGGTAAGACCATTTCGTTGATAGGTCAAGAGCGTATATCAGAATTGTTAACTATTTTTTGTCCGGTGGCTTATATAATAACTGATCGCGAATGCGCAAGCCAGAGTTTCGGATCTTCATTGCCAGGTCTGCCGCAAGATTATACATGAGCCGATAACCCAAATGTGGGTAAGCTTCGCATAACATGACAAGCTTGTCGCGGCCGATTACAAGTAATTTGGTATCGTTTTCGGCCGCACGAGCCGAAGCAGACCGGAGTCCTTCGTCTACAAGGGCAATTTCCCCAAACGATTGTCCCCGCCGCAGATTGGCGATCACTGTATCGCCCTTTTTATCCATTTCGTTTGAATTGAACAATATATCCACTTCCCCTTGTACGATCACGTATAACTCTTTGCTGGAACTATTCTCGCGAAAGATGATATCTCCTTCGGCAAAAGAGACTTCCCGACATAGATTTGCAACCAACTCTAATTGAGTCGGTGTAAATTGATAGAAAATGTCACTTTGCTTGAGAAAATTGACCAGGTTATTCATGGCGTTAAAAGTGTAGCATAAATGCGGATGAAGTGCAACGGCTCAAATTACGGGTAGGTTTGGGTCAACCAATCAAGTGGATCCACCTGGATGCCGTTTACCCACAATTCCCAATGCAGGTGCGGACCTGTGACACGACCCGTGCCTCCCACTTCCCCGATCACCTGGCCTAGCTCTACCAGGTCACCTACCTGCACATTGATTTTAGACTGATGCCAAAAACCGCTGTATACGCCCCAGCCATGATCAATGATCGTCGTGCCTCCTCGTACCGTCCAGGTCCCTGCGAATACGACTTGTCCGCGCGCAGGGGCTGTGATGGGAAAGCCCGTTCCACCGCCAAAGTCAAGGCCTGTGTGAAACCCCTGGATTTTTAGATCGGTGCCTTGCCCTATATAGGTGCGACGATTCCCGTATCGGGAAGTAAAGTATGTAGAATCTTCATACAGGGAGGCGGGCGAATAAAAATCGCCAACCCAGAGTTTTTCAGGTGTTACAGGAGTAGTTATGCTGATAAGCTGATTTAGTTCCGGTTCTGTGGCGGCGGGGTCGATCGTTGTCGGGTCTACGTAAAGGAGCGGGTCTTCAGGATAATTGCCCGAGACTACCAGGATCATTTGTTCATAAGATTGCCTGCTTCCATCCGGGAGTGTTGCTTCCAACCTTAAAGGATACAATCCCGGTTCCAGTAAAGCGTGCACACCTTGCAATGCAACCTGCGTGCCATCATCTTTCGGGAAGAAGTGTAATTGATGGTCTACCAATAAGCCGCTGAGTGTAACGCCCGCCTGTGTTTGTGCGATAACGACGCCTGTGCCGCCTTGTTTGATGGGCAGGTCGCGGATCTTTGCACTAATGAATGCAGAGGGTAGGCCGGTGGCAGTTTGATCGCTGGATGCACTGCGCGCATATAGCACGTCGCCGGGCAGGCCGTCCCATGTTCCTGCAAGATAATTTGCGCCTGCCAGTGTCCATGCTTCGCTATTGTGTTTGATTGCAAGCTCGAATAGGGATTCGCCGACAGCAGGTGAAAGCCGCGTACCCAGATCGTTCCCATTTTCCTGCTTCGAGATGATCATGCTCGCACCCACGTAAAATTCAGATGGACTGACAAGACGGTTTAATTTCTTTAATAGTAATTCCGGAATTTGTGTGCGCCGCACCAGGCTCCGATAGGAATCCCCGAAATTGATGATTTCCGTATCAAGGATGCCGGTGATGCCTTCCAGCCCGGGGATGATAAGTTGCTGGCCTGCGGCGAGTAAGTTTGGGTCGCTAATTCCATTTGCATTCATCAAGTCTTCGAAAGGAATATCAAAACGCGCTGCAATGGATGAAAGACTATCGCCCGCCTGGACGATATAAACAGGCCCGGTCTGCTCTTGAGCACTTACCGGGTGGGTGGACAAAAATAAAATGAGAAGGAGAAGAAGGCAGGCAGCGCGTTTATGCATTCTTGAATTCAACATAATCCCCGATGTTATAGTCGTTGAATCTATCGGGATGGATTTCCAGTATGTATTTTGCTTCTGCTTTAGGGAAATAAGCCGGCCGCCATGATTTGGCGATCACTTTATCAACCACTTCCATCTTCGAATTGATCCAAAACACAGCCAGATCGAACGGCACAAAGAACATATGAATGGAAGAGTCAAGACGGGAATCACGCGATTGAACCAGGAGCAGGCCTTTGTCCAGGGCGAGGCGGGAGCGGAACATTAATCCACGCAGGCGGCAAAGGAACGAGTCACAATATCCCACGCATGCAGGTTGGGCAAGGGATTGTTTCAAGTTGTTGACGAAAATGGGACGAGGCATATTTTCTCAAAAAAAATAGGGCGGGAAATTTGTCCGCCCTGAAGGGGTATGTTTTGGCTAGGCGGTGCCCAGAATTTTTTCCACGCTCGCCAAAAGTTCCTGAGGGCTGAATGGTTTTGCGATGTAATCATCCACCTTGGCGATGTGCAGGCAGAGCACCTTGTCAATGTTTTGCGCTTTGGCTGTAACCACGATAACGGGGATATTTCGTGTGGCTTCATCAGCTTTCATTTGCTGGTATACTTCCCAGCCATCCATATCGGGCATCATTAGATCAAGCAATACAAGATCGGGATGTTTTTCGCGTACCATGCGAAGCCCTTCCCTGCCACCATTCGCGCCGGTCACTTCAAACGAGCGCCGCCCCAGAATGATGCGAATCAGGTCGATCATTTCCATTTCATCTTCGATGCAAATTATGTGTTTAACAGGGTTGTTTTCCATAGTCACCTTATTAACAGGGCTTTCGCTTCCTAATGCCAAAACCTTGAAATTATGCAAAAAATGGGCTTAAATTTGGTGTTTTTGGCGGTTTGCTCTACCGATTTTCACCGTCAAGCTGAAGTCCTGATTAATTGAAGTTTACCATAAAAACATGTGAGACAAACATGAAGATTATTACATGGAATGTGAATGGCATTCGTGCCGCGCTCGACAAAGGCGCATTGGATTGGGCCTGGGAGCAGATGCCTGATGTTTTATGTTTGCAGGAAGTAAAAGCTCGTGAAGAACAATTAAAAGAAGGCCAGTATTCCATGCTGAAGCTGCCTTATGCCTGGAACGCGGCTCAGCGCGCAGGTTATAGCGGAGTGGTTACTTTCTTTAGAGAAAAGCCGCTGGAAATCAAGATGGGATTCGACGATCCAAAATTTGACACCGAAGGCCGCGTCATTCAAACGCTGTTTCCCGGCTTCCGTTTAATGAACATTTACTTTCCGAATGGTCAGCGCGGCAAAGAGCGTATGGATTATAAACTGGAGTTCTACTCCCGTCTGCTTGACTTGTGCGATACGCTGCACAAGAATGGCGAACAGATCATCCTTACAGGTGACTTCAACACAGCACACATGCCCATTGATTTAAAGAACCCGAAAGAAAATGAGAGCACTTCCGGGTTTATGCCGCAAGAGCGTGCATGGGTGCAAATTTTTTTGGATCATGGCTTTGTGGATATCTATCGTCATCGGTATCCCGATAAGGTTCAATATACGTGGTGGACATATCGCTTTTCAGCCCGTCAGCGGGGGATTGGCTGGCGCATTGACTATTTCCTTGTATCTGAAGCTTTAACTTCGCGTGTGCAGGATATTGTTATCCATGAAGATGTATTGGGATCTGACCATTGTCCTGTGGAACTGGTGCTTACATGAGGTGTTTGGGTCTTATAGGATTGTTTTGACGGCTTTTTGCATCATTAGGGCAATGTTAGAGAATCATATAAGGAAATCCTTTGTGGCGACGTCTATGAGTATGGCTTGGTATAATGTGTTTAATACTTTTTGGAGGATTCCGTGAATTCACGTAGCCAATCGTCGTATCTGATTTACTTCTTATTGATCGTAGCCATTGCCGCCATGCTTTACATGGGCTTTCGGCAGGAAAGTACTGCTGTAGAGTCACTAACCATCAATCAGGTGGCTCAAGCGGTGGAAGAGGGCAGGATTGCCCGCATTGTCATTGAAGAAAACGACACCATCCGTGTCATTTATAATAATGGCGATGAGACAGGTGTGGAGGCCTACAAAGAGTCAAATGAGACTCTTGTCCAGCAATTGGTTGCGCTGGGCGTCACACCAGAAAAACTCTCCCCTGAGAATGTAAAGATCGAAGTCAAACCGCCGTCGCAGTGGGCCGGCTTTATCAGCGGCGCCTTATACATCCTGCCTGTTTTATTCATGGCAGGCGTATTGTGGTTTATCTTCCGCCAGGCACAGGGCAGTAACAATGCGGCCATGTCGTTTGGTAAATCAAAGGCGCGCATGTTCAGCGGGGAACATCCAACGGTGACCTTTGCCGATGTCGCCGGCATAGAAGAATCAAAGCAGGAATTGGCTGAAATAGTTGAGTTCCTGAAAGAACCGCAGAAATTTATCCAACTCGGCGCGCGCATTCCGAAGGGCGTCTTGCTGGTTGGCCCTCCCGGCACAGGCAAGACCCTGCTTGCCAAGGCTGTTTCAGGCGAGGCGGGTGTACCGTTCTTTTCCATCTCCGGCTCTGAATTTGTTGAGATGTTCGTAGGCGTAGGCGCCAGCCGTGTGCGTGATTTGTTCGAGCAGGCCAAGCGTCATTCACCTTGTATCGTTTTTGTGGACGAGATTGACGCAGTCGGTCGTCAACGCGGCGCTGGTTTGGGTGGTTCACACGATGAACGTGAGCAGACCTTGAATCAAATGCTGGTTGAGATGGACGGATTCGATACAGATACCAATGTTATTATCATCGCCGCGACAAACCGGCCTGATATCCTTGACCCGGCGCTTCTGCGCCCCGGCCGATTTGACCGCCGCGTAACGCTTGATCGTCCCGATATGAAAGGCCGCGAAGCGATATTGAAAGTTCATTCCAAGGGCAAGCCGTTGGAACCGAATGTTGACCTGGGTACGCTTGCTCGTGGAACGCCCGGTTTTGTCGGTGCTGATTTGGAGAATATGGTCAATGAAGGCGCGATCCTGGCCGCTCGTCGCAATAAAAAATCCATCGGCCAGCCTGAACTTGAAGAGGCGATCGAGCGCGTCGTAATGGGACCGGAACGAAAGTCCCGCCTGATTTCGGATGAAGAGAAACGCATCATTGCCTACCATGAAGCTGGTCACGCTGTAGTAATGAATGCCATCGCTGAGGCTGATCCCGTTCAAAAGATTACCATCCTTGGGCGTGGGCAAGCTGGCGGCCTGACCTGGTCTCGTCCGGAGGATGACCGCATCCTGATGTCTCGCAAGAAGTTGCTTGCTACAATGGCCGGCATGTTAGGCGGACGCGTGGCCGAAGAGATCGTGTTTGACGACATTACCTCCGGCGCATCCAGCGACATCGAACGTGTGACGCAAACTGCGCGCATGATGGTAACCCGCCTGGGCATGTCCAGCGAAATGGGTCCGATGACTTACGGCCAGAAGGAAGAAATGATTTTTCTGGGCCGCGAAATCTCTGAACAACGCGATTACTCGGAACTCGTGGCTCAGAGGATTGACACCGAAGTCCGCAAGATCGTGGACGACTCATACAAGCTCACCAGGAAGTTGTTGACCAAACACCGCAAGCAACTCGACGCGGTGGCGCAGAAACTTCTGGAAGTGGAAACACTGACTCGTGAAGAGTTTGAAGCCATCTTCCCACCGCCTGACGGCAAGAAGAGCGGCACGCCGCAGATCGCATAGTAATAAAACTTAAAACATAAGAGCCTTCTATTGAAAAAGAAGGCTCATATTCCATTAAGGGCGTTTTATGTTTTACTTGTTTCCGATTCTTTATGCTGTCTTACCAACTCACGTCTCAGGATCTTGCCAACCGTCGTCTTGGGTAACTCACTTCTAAATTCGAAATGAGTAGGCACTTTATAAGGAGCGAGGCGTTCCTTGCAGAATGCCTTGAGTTCATCTTCTGTGACCGTTTCGCCGGGCTTGAGCACAATCCACGCTTTGACGGTTTCACCGCGGTATGGATCGGGGATGCCCGCTACACCTACCTCCAATACCTTCGGGTAGGCGGTGAGCGCCTCTTCCACTTCGCGCGGCCACACTTGATAACCGCCCGGCTTCATGAGTTCCTTCTTGCGGTCAACGATGTAGAAATATCCGTCTTCATCCATGCGGGCAATATCGCCTGTAAATAGCCAGGTCTTGCCGTCCTTCATTTGGCGCAATGTATTGGCCGTTTCGGTTGGCATGTTGTGATAGCCCTTCATCACCTGCGGCCCGTGTATGATAATTTCGCCAATTTCGCCCAGGGGCATTTCAGTCTCACCATCGTCAAGGCTGATGATCTTGCATTCTTCATCCGGAAATGGCAGGCCGATAGATCCGGTGCGGTTCTCGCCGTTCAAGGGATTGCAGTGGGTGCCAGTGGGAGCCTCGGACAGGCCATAAGCCTCGAACAACTTACCGCCCGTAAGTTTTTCAAATTGTTCTTTGGTTTCACGCATGAGTGGCGCAGAGCCGGAGATACAGGCTTTAATGGACGAAAGATTATATTTTCCTGTTTTTACATCGGGATGGTTGTTGATGCCGTTATATAATGCAGGTACGCCGGGGAATATGGTCGCTTTGTATTTTGAAATATTATCCAGCACATCCTTCAGGTCACGCGGGTTGGGCACCATTACCATGCTGGCGCCGCAGGACATGGCGAAGTGCATCCCCGCCACCATGCCATAGACGTGGAAGAGCGGGATCGCCATCAGCACAATCTCATTGCCTTCCTCCACGTCGACCATCCAGGCCTTGATTTGCAAAGTGTTCGCGACGACGTTGCGGTGCATAGCGACTGCGCCTTTCGAGACGCCCGTGGTTCCGCCCGAATACTGGAACATCGCCGTATCATCGGGACCAATTTCGAGGGCGGGTCGAGGCGCGCCTTTGTATTTGGTCAGCAAATCCTTCATCCAGACTTCGCCTTCGCCGAGTTCGCCTTCGATTCGGAATCCGCCCTTTTTCTCTTTTGCCAGCGTGAACAAAATCCGCAAAACCGGCGGCAATGTCTCTTTAAGATTCGTCACGATCAACTTCTTGATCTTGGTGTTTGGCTGCGCTTTCTTGATGGTCTTGTAGAAGTTGGTCATCACGAACATCACTTCGATGCCTGCGTCGCTGGCCTGATGTTCGATTTCAGGCGCAGTATAAAGTGGATTGGTCGCCACTACCACGCCGCCTGCTTTGAGAATGCCAAAGTATGCCATCACGAACTGCGGCGTGTTCGGCATGAACATGCCCACGCGGTCGCCTTTTTTCACGCCCATTTCCACGAGCGCGGCCGCGATGCTATCGGTGATGGCATTCATCTCTTTGTAAGTAACGACCGCGCCCTTAAAGATCGTACAGGCGCGGTCAGGATACTTATGTGCGGCTTCCTCCAAAAAATGAAACAACGGCACTTTTGGATATTCGATTGTATGTGGCACACCTTTATCATAATGCGCCAGCCACGGTTTGTTGCTCATCCTTCCTCCTTTGGGTGAAGTTGATATAGTGATAGTATATACTTGAAAACATTAAAAGTCAATTACAACACTTTATTTATTAGTAAGTTACGGATATGTTGCTCGATTTTCTCGACCGTTTTTTCTTGATTTGGATGAAACCACTTAATTTGCGGATCCGACTCTTTGAACCAATTCGCCTGCCTGCGGACAAAAATCCGTGTCACGCGTCTCATCTCTGCTTTAGCCTGTTCCTCGGTTAATTCGCCTTTTGCCACTCTGACACATTCGCGATACCCAATTGCAGACATGCTTGGCAGGGTAGGGGAATAGCCTTTTTCCAATAATCCTTTGACTTCGTCAACAAATCCATTCGCGAACATCGCCTCAATGCGTTGATCCACCCTTTCATATAATTCAGACCGCGGACGTGTGAGACCAATCGTTATTAAATGATATGGTGATTCGCTTTGCCCGCGTTGTTCTGAAAATTTTCTTCCCGTGGTCAAAATAACTTCCAGCGCGCGGATGGTTCTCCTCACATTGCGAGCGTCAATTTTTTCGGCAGCGTCCGGGTCAATTAGCTCAAGCTTGTCGTGTAGCCAAATTAACCCTCTTTCCTCTTTCATCTTTCCTAATATCTCCCTTAAACGATCGTCTGGAACCACTTCCGGCGGAGTCCACCCCTCTGTCACCGCGCGCATGTATTGTCCCGTACCTCCAACGAGAAATGGAAGTTTGCCGCGTTTGTGTATAGCCGCGATAGTTTCGTGCGCCTTCTCCTGAAATATAGCCAGACTTAGTATCTTATCTGGATCGGCAATATCAATTAAATGATGCGGTACGCGCGCCTGCTCTTCACGCGTGGGTTTGGCTGTACCGATGTCCATGCCGCGGTAAAAGAGACGCGAATCTGCCGAGACGATCTCGCCGCCCGAAGGGTATCGTCCCGCGAGTTGAATGGCGAGTTCTGTCTTGCCGACGGCTGTCGGCCCGACGAGGAGGATAAGTGGGAGATTAGATTGCATTCTCAAAATATGTGATCATGGGTTTATCCCCCGGCTTTCCTTCCACTGAGATAACATCAATCTGCCAATGGTCAATTTCATTTTCCGAGGCGTAATGCTGTGCGCAGGCGAGCATGTGTTCCTGTTTGCGGACGGTGATGGATACTTCAGGCAATCCCATTTTATTTGATGTGCGCGTTTTGACTTCGACGAAGATAATCATATCGCCTTGCTTTGCGACAATGTCAATTTCACCAAACGGCGTGCGGACGTTGCGGGCGATGATCTCGTAACCGTGTTCGGTCAGGTAATCTGTCGCGACAGATTCGCCCCATTGACCGATCTCCTGATTGTGGCTCATGCTGATATGCTAAGGCAAGCAGGGGAGGATGTCAAGTCGCATCTGCCTTCAGCGAAGCTCAAAGGCGGATTTATCTGCTATGGTAGAATGACATTTCAAGGAGATCCTGGTGGCTGTTAAGTTGATTCTGCGCGATAAGGAATACGAAGTGAAACCCGGCATGACATTGCTCTCCGCATTAAACAAGAACAATATTGTGCCTGAATCCGTGATCGCGACACGCGATGGTGAGATGATTCTGGATGATGAGATTTTAAGAGATGGGGATGTAATCAAGCTGGTCGCGGTGATTTCGGGAGGATGATGTCATTGCGAGCGAAGCGAAGCAATCTCAAACTTAACTGGGGAGATTGCCGCGCCGCCTGCAGCGGATCGCAATGACGGGTACATCTTATGAAATGTAAAAAATGTGGTGCCAAGGCTTCCGTCAACATGCGCCAGCATAGACTGGCCTTGTGCAAAGAGCATTACCTTGAATGGGTGCCCGAGCAGACGGAACGCTTCATCAAGAAATACAACATGTTCACGCGTAATGAGAAGATCCTTGTGGCGGTTTCGGGCGGCAAGGATTCGCTCTCGTTGTGGGGAATCCTCGTCCGTTTGGGGTATCAGGCGGATGGATTTTATATCGGTTTGGGTATAGACGAAGGGATAAACTATTCGCATGAGTCACAACGACTCACTGAAAAGTTTGCGAACGAAAATAACCTGAGACTTCACATCGTGGATATCCGCAGGGAATATGGGCAGCCCATCCCTGTGATGGCGGAGAGGTCTCACCGTGGATATGGCAAACCGTGCGCCGTGTGCGGATTGGTCAAGCGCCACGAAATGAACCGCATCGCGCGCGACCTTGGGTATGATGTGCTTGCGACGGGCCACAACCTTGACGATGAGGCGGCGGTGCTCTTTGGCAATACATTATCGTGGGCAAGCGATTTCCTTTTGCGGCAAAGTCCGGTCCTGCCCTCGAGCGAGGGACTGGCGCGCAAGGTCAAGCCGCTGTGCCGCTTTTACGAACGTGAAATGACTGCCTACGCCATCGCACGCGGCATCGAGTATATCTATGAGGAATGTCCCTTTGCAGAAGGTTCGCAGTCCATTTACTATAAAGAGGTGCTCAATCAATTGGAAACAGCGCGCCCCGGCACGAAGCTGATTTTCTACCTGCGTTTTCTGGAAGCGCGCAAAAGCGGCGAGTTGTTTATCGAGAAAAATGTCGAACATGCCCATGTGCATCCATGCACGAAATGCGGGCAACTCACGTCCGCGCCCGGCATGTGTTCGTTTTGCAGGATGATCGAGAAGGTCAATACTGAACCTGTGGATGCGGCGGAATGAATCCAATTGTCATCTCACAACAGACCGCGCGGCGTTTCATTTTAGGCCGTCAGGGATTGTGGCCCGGGCGTCGCTGGAAGGGCAAGCAGGGCGTAGCTTCAGCCATTCGCGCCTGTGAAGCCGTGCAGTTGGATCCGCTGGTTGTGGTTGCGCGCAGCCAGGATATTGTTTTGCATAGCCGCGTATTGGATTACAAACCTGAGCATTTGTATCAGGTCATGTACAAAGAGCGCCAGTTCTTTGATTACGGCGGACATCTGAATGTTTATCCAATGACTGATCTGCCTTATTGGCGCGTTCATATGGAAGGACGCTCACACGAGAAGCGTGTGGAAGATTTTGTGTTCTCACATGATGGTCTGTTTGATGGTGTCCGCGCGGAGTTGAGGAAACGCGGGCCGCTGGGGAATCGGGATTTCACAGGCAACTCGGTCGGGCCGAATTATCGCGGACGCAAAGATACTGCGCTGGCGCTATTCGATTTGTGGCTGTCTGGCGAGTTGATGATCCATCACCGCAACCGGTTTGACCGCGTCTATGATTTTCGCGAGAATGTTGCGCCGCGCCAATTCGACTATGTCGCCGGTGACAAGGAAGCCGAAGAATTTTTTGTCCGTAAGGCCATTTCTTTTATGGGATTGTTTCGCGAAGGTGCGATAAAAGCTAATCTTGAATATTACATGCGGCGTAGTTATGCGCCTGCGTATATTAAGGAAATGCTTGAGCGTTGGATCGGTCAAGGGTATGCGCTGCAGGTCAAAGTCGGGGAAAAGAATGATAAATTTCTGGTGCTGGGTGAAGATGTCAGCTTGCTGAAAACTTTGGAAGCGGGAAAAATCCCAAAGGCGTGGAATCCAATTGGCCCGGATACTTTGGATGAAGTCTCATTTCTTGCACCGCTGGATATAGTCAGCGCACGCGGGCGGGCAAAGAAGGTTTTTGATTTTGAATATTTGTGGGAAGTGTACAAGCCCTTGGAACAACGCCGCTGGGGATATTACACACTGCCGATTCTGTATGGCGACGATCTGGTGGCGCGGCTGGACCCGAAGCTGGACCGCACGACGATGACCTTGCAGATCAAGGGCTTTTGGCATGAAGATGATGCGCCTGTGAAAGACCCTGCGTTTGCCAATGCATTGGCGCGTGGACTGCTGCGTTTTGCAAATTTTGTGGGTGCGAAGAAAATTAATATCGCCAGTATTCGTCCGTTGAGTTTAAGAAAAACAGTGCAAACGGTGCTTGGCGGGAGTATGGATGTGAATGCAAAATCACCATAAAAAACAGGAAGGTTTATAATCATGACTATGGCACAACAAACTAAACCCAAATCTAAAGATAAAAAGCAACCTCCGATGTTGTTCGGCAAGACTCAGGCGATCATCAAGAAGTTGAATTCCCTGCTTGGCGGTACCCTGGTGACGTATTTCAATAATCCGCGCGGCAGTATCTGCCACGATGATGTGGTGGCATTGTATGAATTGCTGGAAAAGCTCGGCAGGAATGAGATGATCTATCTGTTCATCAAATCCAGCGGCGGCAATGGACAGTCATCTTTGCGGCTGGTGAATCTATTGCGCCAGTATTGCGATAATGTAGTTGCTCTCGTGCCGTTGGAATGTGCGTCAGCCGCGACCATGATTACGCTGGGCGCGAACGAGATCCAAATGGGACCGATGGCTTATCTCACGCCGGTGGATACTTCGCTGACACATTCGCTTTCGCCGATTGACCGCGACAACGACCGCGTAAGCGTCAGCCTGGACGAGTTGACGCGCGTCGTTCGTCTATGGCAGGCGCAGAATGGGGACGCCCAACAGAATCCATATCAGGAACTCTTTCAGCATGTTCATCCGCTGGTGATCGGCGCAGTGGATCGGGCTGAGTCGCTTTCGATCATGTTGTGTAAGGAATTGCTTGCATACCACATCAAGGATGAAGCCGAGGCGGATAAAATCGCTAATGCGTTGAATGCGAAATATCCTTCGCATGGTTATCCGATCTTGTTCAGCGAGGCGCAGCGCATCGGTCTCAAGGTTAAGCATTTGGCGTCTGAGATCAACACGCTCTTGCTGGAACTCAATGCGTTATACAGTGAAATGGGTCAGCGCGCTACGACAGATTTTGATGATACGCATGCGCACAGCAACGAGATCCTGAATATCTGGGAATCAATCGGCGCGCAAGTGCTGTATCAGCAGGATAAGGATTGGTTCTATCGCACGGAAGAGCGCCGTTGGATCAGCCTGAATGACAATAGCAGTTGGTGCAGGCTGGAGAAGGTCGGTGGAAAAGTGGTCAAGTCCACGCTGCATATTGCGTAGTAAATTTCCGACGCGCTCCGAACCTGTGCGGCCCGATGGAATTTGATGGATGTAACATCCGTGATATTGATGTCACGGATGTTGCTTGAAAACAGATAAGGGTTATATTAATAATATGCAAAATTTACAACATCTTAAGTTTAATGATCCCGCGCCAGACCTTGAGCTTCTCGACGTGGAAGGCAGGCCTGTCAAACTCTCTTCCTTGTGGGAAAAGCAGGTACTCGTGCTTGCTTTCACGCGGCACTTTGGTTGTCCGCAGTGCAAGGAAATGGTGGATCAGCTCGTTGGCGCACAAGCGGAATTCAAAGCAAAAGACTTGATGTTGGCTCTCGTCACACAGGGAACGCCTGACGATGCGAAAGTTTTCTGCGCGCAACGTGCGCCAGGAGTCGTTTGTCTTTCAGACGCGGAACGCAAATCCTATCTTGCTTATGGACTTGAGCGCGCCTCCATCTGGCAAAGCATTCTTTCGCTGGCTGTGTTGCATTCGAATAAACGTCTCAAGCGTGAAAAAGGCTGGAACACGGAGCTGCCGCCCAAAGGTCAGGATGCGATGCAGATGGCCGGGATATTTGTTATCGCGCCCGATGGCCGCATCCGCCTGCCGTATTATTACGATAACATCGCCGATCATCCGCCGGTGGATTTGCTCTTACATGGCGTGATGGGTGCGGATTGGAAAAGATCATTGGATGGATCACCGGTATAAAATGAAAAGTATATTATTAGCTTTTTACCTTGCACTTAAAGAAGTGATTCGCAACCGCGGGCGTTTTTTGCTCGTGAGCTTGGTGATCGCATTGATCACTCTGCTGGTTTTGTTCATCGCCGCGCTCGGTGAGGGACTCGCCAACGGTAACCGTGAATATGTCTCGCAATTGGATGCGCAACTGATCGTGTTCCTGGAGAAATCGGACTTTATCATTTCGTCCAGCCGGGTTGAGACCAATACTGCGCGTACGGTTCGGCGCGTGGATGGAGTGGCTGATGCGGGCCCGATCTACACATCCACCACCCAGATCGTTTCCCTGCCAAAACCGCTGAAAGTGTCCATGCTGGGCGCGGAGCCGGGCCGCCCCGGTATGCCAGCCGTCATTGAGGGACGCGAGTTTCGCGGCGGGGAAGCGCGTGAAGCGGTGATTGATCGCAACGTCGCGCTTCGCACCGATATCAAAGTGGGCGATGAGATTCGCATCCGTTCCACACAGGGGACAAAGGATCAGTTCTTCACTTTGAAAGTGGTGGGACTTACCCAGGGCCAGTCGTATTTATTCCAGCCGACCATCTTTGTGCCGCCCGCAACCTGGGAGAAAGTCCGTCCGCAAGCTGAAGCAGACTTGAAAAACGATACGCCGTATCCCAACATTATCGCGGTCAAGTTGACCGACCCGAATCAAGTCGAACTTATCCACCGGCGCCTGATTGCGAATGTCCCCAACATCGAAGTGACCGATCTTGCGACAACCATTAACAACATTCCTGGTTATTCCGCCCAGCAAGGGACAGTCCAGACTCAGGGCTTCTTCACTTTGTTAATCGGCGTGCTGGTCATCGGCGGATTCTTCCAGATCCAAATTTTGCAGAAGGTGCCGCAAATCGGTGTGTTAAAGGCAATCGGTTCATCGAATGCGGTGGTGGGGTTGGCCGCGGTGATCCAGATCATGGTGGTGACAGCCATCGGCGTCGCAATCGGAGGCGGGTTCACGTATCTGTTCTCGCTCGGTTTCCCGCCAACCATTCCGCTTGTCTTCAATGGCTCGAGTTCCTTGATCGCCATTCTATTACTCTTGTTGATCGGTCCGCTGGGCGGCATGGTCTCGATCGTTTACGCGGTGCGAATTGAACCGCTTAAGGCGTTGAGGTTGGGATAAAAAAGTATCTGTCATTGCGAGCGTTCTTTGCGAAGCAATCTCCTCTTATTGTGGCGGAGATTGCTTCGAGCGGAAGTGCACCGCTCTCGCAATGACATTATTCAGGAGTTCTATGAATTCAGTTGCTCTCGAAGTTCGTGATTTGGTTAAGACTTTTGATTTGGACGGCGCAGTTATTAAAGCCGTTGACCATGTTTCATTTCAGGTGAAATCCGGTGAGTTCGTCGTGCTGGTCGGACCGAGCGGTTCGGGCAAGACCACCATACTTTCCATTATGGCGGCATTGCTCACGCCCACCAGCGGACAGGTATTGATTGACGGAAACGATCTCGCTCAGATGAACGAATCCAAGCGTGTGAAACTGCGCCGCGAGAAGATCGGCTTTACGTTTCAGTCCAACAATTTGATCCCGTTTTTGACGGCGAAGGAAAACGTGGAATTCATGCTGCGTTTGAATGGCAGGTTGAATAAACCCGGCCGCGTACGCTCGGAAGAATTGCTGGCGCGGCTCGGTTTGGAGGAACGCCTGCACAGCCTGCCCGCTCAAATGTCCGGCGGGCAGCAGCAGCGCGTGGCAATCGCGCGCGCCTTGATCCATCAGCCTGCGGTTGTGCTGGCAGATGAGCCGACAGCCAGTCTCGATACCGAACGCGCCTTTCAAGTGGTGGAGACCTTCGCGCATCTCATCCACGAGAATCAACGCGCCGGCATTATGGTGACGCATGACCTGCGCATGTGCGTCCACGTTGACCGCGTGCTTCAAATGCGTGATGGCAAACTGGTGCGGGTGTATGAATCAAAACAGGAAATTATGGAACTAGCCGACGGCGGGGAGAAACACTAGAACAAAAAACTTCCGAAGCTTTGAAGACTTCGGAAGTTTTCATTTGGTGTATGTGCGGATTCTGCGTGGATACAAGACTATTGCGCAGCGCCAACATTCGGCCCCCACCCTATCCGAAATCCACTCCGAGTAGACTGGCGATGACACCAATCTCCCCAACATGTTGATACGGATGGGTCATGCCAAAATTCATCAAGCACTTCCCCTTTGTCCAGCCGAGGTAATTATCCAATAACCCGGCGGCTTTTGGATGAGCCAGCCCTTCATCGAAAAGAATAACCCGCAGATATTTCTCTTCCATGATGGAGTCCAGATTGTTATAGGTGAGTTGACTTACAATCTCACGAGTGCGGATCTGAACGGCTTTGGAATAATCGTGCAAGGCCTGTAAATTTATGCGCTGACTTAGATCATCCACTTCGGCAAAGTTCATATCACTGCCATTGTGCCGCAAGGGTACATTCATTTTCTGCATCCACGAGCCTTCGTCCAGGACTTGCGTGCGGTCAACGACAAAACGGTTTAGGCCAGCGTCTTCAACACGAGTCAGATGCCACAAAATCCAAGCAATTGAGTTAACCTGTAGGTGCGGGCGCTGGCGCATCAAATCATCTGGCACCATTTCCCAAACGCCAGCAAGCCAGAATTCATAAAGAGCGTTATAGCGCTGCAGAAATAATTCGGTGAAATCCATATTCTTGCTCCTTAATCGACGGTATGATAACTAGATGGAACTTCAGGTGATAGTCATCTTTAAGATGACTGTCACCTTGCGCCCTCGATAATTTTTATCTCATCTTCCGTCAACCCATATAGCTCATAGACCAACTCATCAATGGACTTATCCACCGACTCAACCTCGCGTGTAAGCCGATCTGCCTCCTGCGGATTGTACGCCTAGCGGATTGGGTCAGCGGCGGGACGGGTGAGACTCGTTTGCATTATCGCACCATTTCTGGCAAAACACGCCTGCGCGCGAGCAACGGAGCCGCTGTCCGTCGCGAAGCATCCCCGAAGGGGGCTGGAGCCGGTGTTGGGCAGTGAGTCATCGCATATAAGAACAGAGCTATTGTTACATGAATGTAGCCGCACTCATTATAGCGAATGGCATCTGCTGGCAATATGTTGTCACAGGATGGACAATGATGTCTTTTGCTTTTTTCTTCAACCTTGAGCTTGAGCCAATTCCTGATATCTTATATCGTCTCCGAGTATGATTGCGGAGTTTGATTTTGGCACTTCTCGCAACACCAGGTTCGTTCTTCTCCTCTGCGAATAGCGCTGAGGACCGAAGCCCCGGAGGCTGATGCTGCTGCTTTATCTGTTGGCACTACAGGCATAATCACGTCGGGCTGGCGGCTTCCGCGCCAATCAATATCTTCGTCTGTGACCACTACGGCGTTTTCACCAACTACAAAAGTCTCGCCACAAAAGCGGCACTTGACAGAAAGCAGTTGACCGCGAGTTTCCTTCAGTCTGGCGGGATTGCGCTGTGCCAGTCGGCGGCTCTCGTCAAATCTATGGATTGTGATCTTGTGAACTTCATTTTGGTTGTCAGAAGCTCTCCCGCCAGCAACCGATGCCGAGTTACAGTTTGTGCAGACTGTAACCATTCGTTGACCATCATCGCTTGGTACTTTGGCTATCTTCTGGCTGAAAGGCCACAGCCATTTTCCGCATTTGTAACAGCGTGTCATATTCATCTCCTTTTCTTAGCTGTCCGCTGGAGCCGGTGTTAGCCGCCTTTACTCAAACGCACGAATCTCCTGTTGAGGATTTTTTCCGTAGCAGTGGGCCATCCCTCAGGATTAGGTTTGCAAAGAATCAGCCAAGTAGCTCTTTCATTGGACTCATCTGATTGTGGGAGAATATCTGCGGGGGGAAGGAAGCAGTTGGCAAAATTAAGGAATTCTTCAAGTGCAGCATGTAAATTCTTCGGGTCTTTTCGAGCAATGAATCTAGTTGCCGATTTGGAAGATACTCTGTACATCGATGTGCGGAGTATATCAGAAGCATTCAACAAGCGATTTCCAAGTTCGACCATACCAATAGCACTTGCTGCCTCTGAAAGTTCCAGGTAGGGTATATAACTCTCATATCCGAGTAGGCAAGCTTGCATATACCATCCAAAAGCAACCGGGTTCTCTTGCCACAATTTTATATCTCCCAAAGCTTTGCACAATGCACTTCTCACTGGACAATTGAGGAATGCAGTTCCGAGGATGACTTCTGCCTCGCTAAATCGAGAGATGCGAGCAAGGGCCAAAGCTTGTGCGACATAAGTCAAGTCGAACTTTGGAAACAAAGCGAGCAAATTCGATTTGGATATTTCCTCCACGAAGGGAACGACATCCTCCGTTGATGCAGGATCACCTAACCTGCTATATCTCTCCCAAATTTTATGTAGACGATCATCCGAGTCTCGCTTGGGGGGTTCCGGGTCAACTGGAAAAAGAGGGCGGCACAAATCTTGAAGGCCCAAGGAAAGTACGTTGAGATCTTTTGGCGCATCTGAATCATCCCAAGGCACTTTAGACGGCATGGCCTCGGTTTTCGCCCAATTCCAATATCTTTCATACCAGTTTTGTGTGCTCATACACAAACTCCAAGTGGCGGCTAACTCGCGTTTGAGCGGATCGTATAACTGCTTATGGGCGGATCGTATAAAATCCCAAAATGGGAGTTAGGCGGCCATACATTAATTGGCGTTTTTTGTTTTAGTATACAGCTTTTCGCCTCTGATTTCATGTGCCATTATCATAAAAACAGAACAAGCCGTAAAGCCCGCTTATTTTTATTTTCCCTCGACAATCTTAATCTCATCTTCCGTCAACCCATATAACTCATAGACCGACCCGTCAATGGACTTATCCACTGACTCGATCTCACATGTGAGACGATCTGCCTCTTGCGGGTTGTGCGCCGACGCGAGACTCTCGTGCAACATCAGCATCCTCCGCGAAGCGACCAGCGAGACCATCTTATCGTGGCGGGCTTTAAAAATCATAACTGTTTAATTTTTTACTGTGGCCCAACGGATATCATTTGATTTATTCAATATAAGCTATTTACCCTGCTGCCACCTAGCAGAGTAAACTACTCTTTGGCACCCCTATCCTTCAGCAATTGAACGATATCATGGTAGCCTTTCTCAGTGGCAATCTTCATTACGGTTTTGGCGGATAATGGCTCCAGGGTATACACTGATGCACCCCGATCAATCAAAGCTTCAACAATGTCTTTGTTCCCTTTATACACGGCCAAGAGCATCGGGGAGACACCTGCAATATCACGAGAAGTCGGCCACGCCCCCTTGTCCAACAAGATCCGCACAACTTCCAGATGTTGGTTCTCTATGGCTTTCATCAAAGCCGTACGACTTTCCTGGTCAATGGCATTAACATTGGCGCCGCTTTCCAGGAGAAACTCCACCATCTTCGTCTGACCACTTTGCGCTGCGTTCATCAACGGGGTTTGCTCACCGAAGCTCCGAGCGTCTACCGTCAAACCCTTTCTAAATAGACCACCCTTTAACAGATTTCTCACCTTCTCCAAGCTGCCGATGCCCGCCACTAGAAACAGAGTTTCTCCAGGGCTGCACTGACGGCGCACACCGCGGTTTTCTAGAACTGAAAGAACACCGTTACGACCAGACGTTGCGGCCAGCGTCCACGCTGTTTCACCACTATCATTCATCTCATTCGGTTCGGCCCCCCGATCGAGCAGGAGTCTGACCACGTCTGCGTGACCGAAGTAAGCCGCCAACAGTAGTGCCGTGTAGCCGTACTCGCCTTTTGTGTTCACATCTGCCCCATGCTCAAGTAGCGTAACTATGATGTCTCCGTGACCTTTGCTGGCAGCTTCTGTCAGAGCAGTGGCATTCGTTTTGGAAGGCCGATTGGGATCAGCCCCGTGCTCGATCAACAAATTTACAGTGTCTCGGTGACCACGCTTGGCGGCTTTTATGAGAGCTGACCACCCGTACTTGTCAGACGCATTAGCTGACATCCCTTGGGCTATCATATCTCTCACAGTGCTCAGTTCACCGTTCTCAACTGCGCTTAGGAAAGCCTCTGTGTTACTCTTCTCTTGTTCCATGCTATTTTTCTCCTTCCACAATCTTGATCTCTTCCTCGCTCAACCCATACAACTCATAGACCAACCCATCAATGGACTTATCCACCGACTCGATCTCGCGTGTGAGACGATCTGCCTCCTGTGGATTCTGCGCCGACGCGAGACTCTTGTGCAATGCCAACATTCTCCAGTTCATGTCACCCTGAGGAAGCGCGCTTTTCGCGACCGAAGGGCCTCTTACACGGTGGTAGGGATGCTTCGCTTCGCTCAGCACGACATGCTATTACGCACCCTCTACAATCCTAATTTCTTCCTCACTCAACCCATACAATTCATGGGCTAGCCCATCGATTATCTTATCCGTTAACTCGATCTCCCGCGTGAGATGATCTGCTTACGGAAGTTATTTCCCTATGGGGAAGTACCACGAGCGCAACGGAAGCCAACGTCGCGTAGGGTAACAGGAATGCCCCAGCCACGATTCGCAGAGCGAACGTAGTTGGGGTTGAGGCTCCACGAACCGCCCCGAAGCACGCGGTATTGACCTGAATCTGGTCCCAAGCGATTCGATGAAGGCGAACTTCGATAATAGGTTCCACTATACCAATCGTTCACCCATTCCCAAACATTGCCTCCCATATCATAAACTCCGTAGGGGCTTTTGCCGCTTTCATAACTGCCAACTTTTGTTGTGTCGCCAACACAATATTTACTGCCATCATAATAATTAACTCTATCACAATTAATATATTCGCCCCAAGGATAGGTTCTTCCATCCACACCACGCGCGGCTTTTTCCCATTCGGCTTCGGTCGGCAGGCGCGCGTTACGCCATAAGCAATATTCGTTTGCCATATTCCAGTCTACATAAATGACAGGGTAATCATCAAATTCGGGATTGCCGTAATACGCAGAACGTGTGGATGAATTGCTTTGTTTTGGCGGGTTACACGCGCCCGCATCCATACAGCGTTTATAGGCCGCGTTGGTCACTTCGTATTTGTAAATGTAATAGGCGTCCAGGTCAACAGAATGAATCGGCTTTTCATCATCATTTTCCTCACTGCCCATCGAGAAAGTTCCTGCTGGCACGTAAAGCATGATCACGCCATCGGAGATAATGATTGAGCCAATGCCAAGGGTAGGTGCTTCTGTCGCGGCAGGTGATTCTGCGACAACAGGGGCTTGTGTCGGTGTAGCAAGGGGCATTGGCGTTGATGTGTTTTCGCTTGCCATGCGTTCCACAAATGGCATTGCTAGGCCGATAATCGCTGTTATCAGGGTGGCTAACGCCGCAATTACCGCGACAATAATGGCGGTATTGTCTTTGGACTTTTTTGCTTTCATGGGTCATCCCTCCACGATCTTAATCTCTTCCTCACTCAACCCATACAACTCATAGACCAGACAATCAATCGCCCTGTCTATTGACTCCACATCTCGCGCCAGCCGATCTGCCTACTGCGGATTCTGCGTGGATACGAGACTCTTGTGCAATGCCAACATTCTCTCCACCAGCGAGACCATCTTGTTGTGCTGTGCTTTCTCGGCGGGGTCGGTGAGCATGGGTTATCGAATAAACTCAACTTCCGAAACCTGGATTTCGTGTTGTTCGGCATTTGGAACCATGAAATTATCCATTCCAAAATACAATGTGTCAACTTGAGTCCAATCAATCCCTTCAAAAGCAGTAAATGGAATGGTTATTATTTGTTCTTCGAACTTTGGTTCGCCATAAGCGCCCTTGCCAATCTCAACCCGTGCGGTCTTGTACGTATCGCCAATTTTGCCCTTCACATCAAGATAAATCGGATGCAAAGACTTATCGAGTAAGAGCTTAAATCTGATGTTATTGAACCGACTTACATCGACCAGTTTTTCAAACCAAATGCCAAACCCCACCCATCCTGTTCTTTGCGGATCAATCCAGTAATCTAAAATGTACTGGTTCACCGAGCGGCTGTTTACAGGATAAGTTCGGATCACAAATTTAGTAGCACCATTATCCCATTCATCTTTACTGCTATACGGATAGGCTCTTATTGTTTCTTCCTCGATCGGCAAAGTGAACGAGTCAGCGCAACTTTTGCCAGGATCATTGCATATAACAAACGCCCGAATATCTCCAGGATTCGCCATTACCCATAAGTTATTGGAATTCTCGTAATTAAAACCATCCTTGAAAACCAGATCTTTTCTTTCGGCAAAAGTATAAACCTGCACAATATACCTACCACGCGGGAGATTCTGTCCAAGCGTTTCTTGATTCAGCGGTATTGTTGTTTTGTAAGTTTCGCCTGTTTTGAGCGTAAATAAACCACACTTTGGGCTTCTAATTTCATAAGTGCCGCTCCAGACAACATGATCGTTCTCGCTCACATCGCCAATCGTCTTCGTGATATTCATGCGGCAGTAAAATGTGGCGTCGGCTCCCAGATTCGTAAGTGAATAGTCAACCACCATACCATTACGAGATAAAACAGAGGCTCTTTCTATCCATGGCGTATTTTTTATTGGCAACACCGTTTTGGGTTCATAAGGCTTAGTAGGCTCAGAAAGCCTGACAATTTCAAATCTCAGATTTGCATCCTGATATGGTTTTTCTCCAAGCATGAGACTTGAATCGATTTCCTCGATGACTTTCTTAATCCCACTGATCTTAACTATATCGGCCAGTTCCAGGCTAATAGTCTGTGTTTGAGCCGCTTTGTCGAAATCGGACCAGAGAAGCACATTCTTCGTTTCCTTCGAATCTCCCAATATTCTTAATACAATATTGCCAAATTTTTCATCCCCTGAATAATGCGGGACAATCTCAATAACGGGAGGCGTTATTTCAAAGTCAGTGAAGGCGCTCAAATCGCCTTATGTACGGATAAAAACATCCGTCACGTAATACGCTTTTTCGTTCTCGAATGGTAAGCCGATGAAATTTATCTCAAAAGTGGGGCGCTCGGGGTTGGGAACAATTACGCCAAGAACGATCGCCACAATTATTGTGACAACACTGGCAATGACTTTCATTGCCTTTGATGACAATACCGCCAGAAATAACCCGATCAAGATTATTACTGTGATGATCAGAGCGGGGAAGAAGGCATCTTTAAATATAATTTTGACAACAATGGGTACTACGATACCCAGCACAGGTAATACCAGCTGCCAAACTTTGACTGGAGATGTAGGGTCGTTTTTCATTCAAGCCTCCAAGGGCATATTATCATCCAAAAAACTCATTCCCCTTCCCCCAAATCCGCACTTAGATTTGGGGGAAGGACGGGATGGGGGTCAAGTCCCATCCACAATCCTTATTTCGTCCTCACTCAGCCCATACAACTCATAGACCAACCCGTCAATGGACTTATCCACTGACTCAACCTCGCGCGTAAGACGATCTGCCTCCTGCGGATTATGCGCCGATGCAAGACTCTTGTGCAGTGCCAACATTCTCTCCACCAGCGAGACCATCTTGTCGTGCTGTGCTTTCTCGGTAGGGTCGCTGAAGTTGATGGAACGAATAGGGAGAGTCTCAACATATTGCTTTGTGCAAGTAATCCAACCGCCCCTGAAAACATTGCTTATTGAACTCAATCTCCAAAACAGAAGGGCCGAATTTAACAAACCCAATACATAGTTAGGGGAAAGCCTATTTTCATTACTAACTGTAATACTGAAACCACCACTTGCCATCAGGCAATAACGCGACGAATCGTCAGAGAGCCGGCAATAAAGTCCACGATTTGCCAATAACGGAACTAATATTTGTGCGGTTTCGTGTACATCCAAATTTCGTGGCGCGCTAAAACCATACCACTCTTTAAATTGCTTACGTTCCAGCAACTCTTTTTTTCTGCTTTGCAAATACTCGTATGCTTTGGGGTATTGGTTCTTAATTTTCTTCTCTGCAAACAATTCATACCCATTGGACTTTACTTCATAAGGGAAAATAATAACTTCTTCTTGAGCTGGTCTAAAAACAAATCTTCCAAAGTCAGTTGCATAAATCGGCTGGCGCAATATATTGCTTTCAATTTCAATTTTATCGCCTTGACGAGTAAATAAATTATTTCCTTCTTTACGCAACATGAATACGTCATCAGCGCCAGAACTTGAACCACGTCCAATTCGAGTAGGTAAACCACTCAAAGGTTTAGATACAGAATTAATTTTTTCAGCCAGTTTTTGAGTATTTTCATCTGAAAACACCCAAGGCTGAGAAGAAAGAGAGTTTTGAATAGTTCTAAAACCTGCATTTTGCAAATCATCAGGAGAATTTACACGTGCATAATCAAAAGACGTTTGTGGAGACCCTGCTAGAAACAAAAGACAAGTGTAAGTTGTCGCTTGTTCAAAAATTTGTAAATGACCAAAATCGGCTATTCTTGAAAGAGATTTTTTCTCTGCAATTAGTTCCCTTATACTTTCGCCATAATCAGTAGCAAAGAATTTGCTTGGCAAAATAAGCCCCAATCGTCCTCTTGAATTGAGCAAACTCAAAGCCTTTTCCACAAAGACCACATAAATATCGTAGTTGCCTTTGCTGGCGGCTTTATATTTTTTTGCGTAATACTCTACTTGGTCCGAAGCCCATTCCCTCATCGCTTGAATACGAATATACGGCGGATTCCCAATCACCGCATCAAACCCGCCCTGAGCAAACACTTCGGGAAAAGCGGCCTTCCAGTCAAAGGCATTGACGCGGGCGCGTTCTTCTTCGTCCACCATCAACTGTCCTTCCCAATAATCAAGACCGATCAAGGAATTGCCGCATTGAATGTTCTTTCCCAAATCGGGCAAAATGCGCTCATCAAGATAACTCAACTGCCCAGGGTCTTCGATCACCTTCAAGAGCAGGGAAAGTTTGGTCACTTCCACGGCCTGCGGGTCAATGTCCACGCCGTAGATGTTGTTCAGCAAAATTTCCTTTTTCTTGTTGACCGTCAATTTCCAGCCGTCTTTGGATTTATAGATGGCGGCTTCCTTTCCCTTTGCCCACTTTTCAGGGTTATTCTCCGTGTACCATTTCAAATACCAGTCTAACAAATATTGATACGCGCCCAAAAGGAAGGTTCCCGATCCGCAGGCGGGGTCAAGGATTTTCAAACGCGCGGCTTCCTTCGGGGTCAATCCCAGCAATAATTTTCCAAGTGTATTGATAACGATGGTGTCAACGATAAATGTCGGCGTGTAATATACACCTCCCGCTTTGCGTACTTCAGGCTTTTCCTCTACTTTTGCGTTTCCGCCTGCCGTTAATCGAATTACCTTGCCCAAAAACTGCTCATAGATCTGTCCCAAAATATCGTCAGGGATCAGCGAGAATATGTATGGCGACGGATAATATAAATCCTTGATGATGTCTTTCAGGACTTTATCGTCAACATCCAAACCTGTTGTGAAGGTATCCGCGCGCCCGCGCCCTTTTTCCTCCTTGAAATGGAACAGGCCGGAGTTGTATTTTATGTCTGCCTTCACAAACAACTTGTTCAATTCAGCATAAATATTCTCGCGCTTTGACAACTCTTGCAGTTGATATTCCGCCTCATACCCGCGATCTTCGCAGATGCGCAGGAAGATGATCCGGTCAATGGTCATCTGGACAGCATAATTCAAATCCGCTTCGCTCTTAATCCTCAGCTTGTTTCTTAGCGCGATATTTTTCGCCAGCGTCTCACGCCATCCCTCGATCTCATCCAGGAACGCATCGTCAACTTCGGCTGTGCCTTTCTTCTTCGCCGTGCTGTTCGCAAACTTATCGAAGCCGCCCTGCATTACTGCATCATGTGAAAAGATGGCTGCGATCTCATCCCACTTCTCGATGTAATCGGTGTAATTCAACAGCATCACGCGCCCCGTCTTGACCGAGTCACTTACCTGTGGTTTGCTTCGACATTCATAAACCGCGAACTCTTCAAAGTCCGTCAAAATTCCCAATGGCAGTTTCGCCGACCAGACATAACGCTTTAATTGAAATGCAACTTCGGGATTTGTTTCTATTTTGACTGAAGGCTTTTTCGCTTCCACAAAAAACTTGCGTTCCTTCCCAACCTTGAACGCATAATCAGGCGCTTTCTTCGCGCCCTCAATTTCAAGTGAATCTTCATGGATGACGTGCTTGTTATCCTCGGAATATCCCAGCTTGTTGAATACGTCCCAATCCAGCGCCTCAAAGAACGGGTCTAAAAATTCCCGCCTTAATTGTGTTTCGTTATACTTCCCCGCGCGATATGCGTCTCGGTGCTGTTCAAATCGTTCTACAAGTTGTCGAATGGATTCAGGAGCAGGCATAGGGATGTCCCTTTGTGGGAATAGGATAACAGGATTATAGCCGATGAAAACAAGAACTCCGAGACATTAAATCCCGGAGTCCTCTTACTACTGTCTACTGTCTACCGTCTGCTGTCTCCTGCCTCTTACACCGTTTCCAAATATCGCTCAATCTCGTAATCTGTAACGTGGATGCGGAACTCGTCCCATTCTTCCCATTTGGCACGCGCGAAGGTCTCGTAGGTGGATGTTCCAAGTGCAGCTTTTATGACTTCGTCCTTTTCCAACTCGGTCAATGCTTCAGCGAGCGAGCCGGGCAATTCGCCAACGCCCATCTTGGTGCGTTCCGCCTTATCAAGATGATACAGGTTGACATTGTTCAACGGAGCGGGCGGCGTCATTTTCTTGTCAATGCCATCCAGCGCCGCGGCTAACATCACGGTGAAAGCCAGGTAAGGATTCGACGACGGATCGGGGAAACGCAGTTCAGCGCGCATGGCTTTGTCGCGTCCATCCGTGTAGCGCGGAATGCGGATCAATGCTGAGCGGTTGCTCTGCGCCCAGCCGATATACACAGGCGCTTCATAACCGGGGACAAGCCGCTTGTATGAATTGACGGTCGGCGCCACTACAGCGGCCAGCGCTCGCGCATGCAACAACTGTCCCGCGATCAGCGAGTATGCCAGCTTGGAAAGCTTGAACTCATCCTTGCCATCGAAGAACAGGTTTTCGCCCTTCTCATCGAACAAAGACTGATGGCAGTGCATTCCCGAACCATTGATGCCGAAGACAGGCTTGGGCATGAACGACGCGGTCAAGCCGTGTTGGGCGGCAAGCGCCTTGACGGTGTATTTGAGCGTCAACACATTGTCTGCGGCGCGCAACGCGTTTGTAAAACGGAAGTCAATTTCGTGCTGGCCGATCGCCACTTCATGATGGCCCACTTCCACTTCAAGCCCCATGCTCATCAACTCGTCCATCAACTCGGCGCGTACGCGCACAGCCTCATCGTCTGCGCTGAAGTCGAAGTAGCCACCAATATCGTGCGGAACGGGATGCACGCCATGTCCATTCGTGCCTTTGAACAGGAAGAACTCCGGTTCCGGGCCGATGTTATACGTCCAGCCGCGCTCGGCCAATTTCGCCAGCGCCCGCTTCAAGTTTCCGCGCGGATCGCCCTCGAAGGGTTTTCCATCCGGCATGAAGATGTCGCAGAAAATTCGCGCGCGGCGGCGATCCACTGGCGACCACGGCAGAACCGCGTATGTATCAGGGTCAAGCATCAGGCGCATATCGCTTTCCTGAATGCGAGCGAAACCTTCCACCGAAGAACCATCAAACCACACGCCGTCTTCCAGCGCGCCTTCGACGTTATGCAGCGGCATGTCCACGCTCTTCACCGTACCGAGCACATCGGTGAACTGGAGTGAAATGAAAGTGACCTTATCTTCCTTCACTTGTTTCATTAGATCTTTTGCGTTCATTTTGACTCTCCTTCTGATTTGGATGTTTCCAACTGCTCACGCAGATTATGGACTATATGTCACACTCAAGTGTTGCGAGTCACTGATGTTCTTTCAGCGGCGAAGCAATCTCCTTATTAACAATGGATTTGTCGGTGACGAATCAACATCGCTTCTTTCCGGACTTATACCTGCTTCCGTTGTGGACGGTTAGTGCGCCGCCTTGGGTTTGGTCATATTAATAAAAATCACCGAGCCGATAATAATCGCCGTTGCCAGCCAGATGTGCGGCTCAAGCGGCTCTGCCGCCAGCCAACTCCCAAGTAGCACCGCCACGATCGGATTAACATACGCGTATGTGGCCACGAGTGAGATCGGCGCGTTTTGCAACAGCCAGCCAAAAGATGCGAACCCGATCAGTGAACCTACAAAAATAAGATACAACAATCCGTATATTGATCGCATCGAAACACCGGCCGGATCCCAGTTGCTTAACTCGCCTGTGACCAGCGAAACGATGAACAAGCCGATGCTTCCCATCAACATCTGCGCGCCTGTGGTCATCAACGATGATTTTGGCAGGTCTGCTGATTTGCTGTAGACCGAACCGATTGACCAGAATAAACATGCAAAGAGTAAAGCCGCTACACCGAAAGGATTCAATTTCGATGCGCTTCCGGAAATTTCAGCGGGACCTACAAGAATAAAGATGCCTGCAAAACCGACCAGCAATCCAACGATGGCCTGCCAGTTTGGCTTCAGACCATTTGGCCTCAATGCTTCGGTGATGACCAAAAACATTGGCATGGAACCAATAATCAGCGCGGCAACTCCAGATGGGATGAATTGCTCGGCCCATGCAACGAGCCCATTGCCTCCGAGTAAAAGCAGTGTCCCGATAATGGCAGTTGATATCCATTGTTTGCGCGTAGGCATTTGTTGCCCTGCCGCGCGTTGCCACACTACCAGAATGATGCCTGAAATAAGAAACCGAATCCCAGCGTGCAAAAACGGAGGGATGGTCTCAATCGCGACCTTGATTCCCAGATACGTTGAACCCCAGACAATATATAGTGCCAGTAAAGCAAGCCAGACTTTTGTTTTCATTTTTCTCCGTTTTGTCTATGTCATTGCGACGCGTACTTCGCGGGTGTTCTTCCCGACGACGTGTGCCACGAAGTGGTAAGCAATCTCCAGTTATAAGGAGACTGCTTCGTTCCTCGCAGTGACATACTCTCGCGCCAACAACGCCTTCTTGCGCGGCGCGCCGTAGCGATAATTTCCAAACTCGCCGACCTTGCGTATTACCCGGTGACAAGGGATCAATACCGCCACAGGGTTATGCCCGACCGCGGTTCCCACTGCCCGCAGTGCGCCCGGATTGCCGATCATCGCAGCGATGCCTTCGTACGTTGTCACCGCGCCGGCTGGGATGTTTAGCAAAGCTTCCCAAACTTTGAGCTGGAAGTTGGTGCCGCGCAAGTGTAATTGCAGTGGGCCCTTTCCGCGCTGGCTCAGGTCAAAGATCGGCTCAACGAATGGGGCAGTGGCCCGGTGGTCTTCGATCATCTGTGCCTGTTTCCATTGATTGACCAATGCATCGATCGCGTCGCCTTCGCTGGTCTGCACAAAGCTGAGATGGCAGATTCCATGCTCCGTTACGCCGATCAGGCACTTGCCGAATGGCGTTGGGTGCAGACCGTAGCGAATGGTCACACCTGCTCCGTGCGATTTATATTCGCCCGGTGTCACAGCTTCGGTGGTGACAAAAAGATCGTGCAAACGGCCCAGGCTCGAAAGTCCGACTTGATGCGTGGTGTCCAGTAGATTCTCGGAACGGTTGAGCAAATCCCTCGCGCCTTCCCTGGTTAGAAATTGTAGAAAGCGCTTCGGGCTGATGCCTGCCCAACGTGTGAATATCCGCTGAAAGTGGAACTCGCTGAGTCCAATGCTGGCGGCCAGCTCTTCAAGACCTGGCTGATCTTTATAATGATTGTCAAGGTACTGGATCGCCTGCTCGATGCGCAGGTAATCTTCTGAGAGCTGTCTGTAATTGCTTAGAGATGTGTTCATAAAATTCTCCTTTAGTGTACATCTATTTTATGAATCTCTCTGTATTTATACGACCCGATTCTTGCTCTCTTGGCATATTGTGCGATGCGCCAGGCGGTTAAGCCAAAGCCGTTTAAGTGGTGAATGCTGGTCGTTGAGACTTGTCGCGCTAATATGGTGCAACGCATCCTCGTTCAAGAGATAACAAAAAAGACATGCGTGGGCATGCCTTAAGCAATAGCTTTGCTATTAAATAAAACATCCCTTCCACAACACAACAGGCAAATGAAATCGTGCCCGTATCACTACGCCCGTCTTGTCTCACTCGTCACCGAATGGTTTTCGACGTGAGCAACAGAGTTTTTTAAACCTGTTGCTCCTTGCGCTTTTTGGAAGGGAGAAAGAAGTCTGTGATTGACTTCAGAGGCATCCGCTGATCTATCCGATGTTCCCTCACCCAACCTCTCCCAAAGGGAGAGGGGAGTTTGGTTAGCATATCTCTCGCGAGACAGAACCTCCACCTCGTGATCTATGATGACATTGCGAGTCTTCAAGAAGCAATCTCGCTATTGTAACGAGGGGACTGCTTCGCTTCTCTCGCAGTGACATGTGAGACCCAGCCGCTAAATCTCCAAATATTCAGTTGTCAACTTCTCAAACGCTCTATTGATTTTACTCGTGCGATAATACTTCGTCAAGTAAAAAAAACCCCGCAAGTGCCGTGTGTTGCAAAGTGTTGAACCTGTTTTCAACAGGTGGGCCCAGACAGAGAAACGCCGCCTTGGCTCAGGCCTATCGCGTTATTTCTACAGAAATGAGGGCCCTTAAAAGACATATTGGTTCAAGACGTATGTAGCAACATCTCGTACACCGCAGGGTACGTTTCTTATACCATAATCAAGGGTGCAAGCATAGACAAAAATTAATTTGGTGAACCCACATCTTTGTAAATATCATTCTGAGGGAGCGAAGCGACCGAAGAATCTCTGATGCAAGCGTAAAAATTCCCTTGAGCAAGAGACTCTTCGCTCCCCTTGGTCGCTTCCATCGTTCCGACACTTGCACCTGGCGCAAGTGCAGGTGTGTCCTTCGGGAGGGTGACATGGAAAAGCGAGGTTGAGCGAAAGTCCTGAATGTATTGCTTTCAAGCGATTTTTGTGCTAATCTTAATGCGTCACATCTTAACATTGGAGGAAACTATGGCAACTGTACCTGGCATTGATGTTTCATATTGGGACTCGGGAATTGATTGGCCCAAAGTCCGCGCAACCGGACAACGCTTTGTCTTTATCAAAGCCACCGAAGCGGATAATTACTCCGATCCCACCTTTGACGATAACTGGGTCGGCGCGAAATCGGCTGGAATCTTGCGAGGGGCCTATCACTTTTACCGCTGCAATGTAGATCCCAAAAAACAGGCCGATCGTTTTATTGACTACGTCAACTCCATGAATGACAACGGAGAACTTCCTCCCGTTTTGGATCTGGAGACCAATGACGGGGTAGGCAAAAATAAGATCGTTCCAAATGTGAAAATATGGCTTGACCGCGTGGAAGCAGCACTTGGCAGGAAGGCGATTATTTATTCAGGCCAATTCTTCTTGCAGGATTTTCTTTCTGAAGCCGGTGGCGGACCTCCCGCCTGGGCCAAGGACTATCCACTTTGGCTGGCGCAGTACCCGAATCAATATGTGCCGGGAATGCAACCCATCCTGCCGCGCGGCTGGTTCAAGTGGACGATCTGGCAATATTCCGATAAAGGCGATGTCAATGGCATCAACGCCAAGGTTGACATGGATGTGTTCAATGGCACACTTGAAGAGTTGTATAAATTCGCTGGTGCAAAAATGGAGCCTGCCACGCAGACTCTAAAAGTGCACAGCATCTCTGCGGGCGATACCTTTGAGACGATTGCGAATAAATATGGCGTGACGGTTCGTGAGTTGGTGGCGACAAATCCGCAGTTGTTGAAGATCGATGACAAGCTGACCGTTCCCAACCCTGTGGCAATTCCTCAGGAAACGGGAACAGGTTCAGGGTCCGGAATGACCGTGCGCAAGTATACGGTCAAGGCTGGCGATACGCTGACGGCCATCGCAATCAAATTCGGGACAACAGTCCCAAAGATCGCGTCCGCGAATGATATTACCAACTTGAATAATATCTCGGTTGGGCAAGTTTTAATCATCCCGTAAATAAAGCAAAGGTAGTGGTAGATAAGTAAGTGACAGTTCTAAACGCGAATTTCGCTAATGGGCGAATGACGCGAATTTTCAGAAAATATTGGCGAAATTCGCCAAATTTCGCGCCATTCGCGTTAAAAAAGCAGTTCAGTTGCAGACTTGAAAATTGCCATCACTTACAAAGTAACCACTACCAAAGCAAAAAGCAAATCTCCGAGTTCTCAAAGAACTCGGAGATTTTTGTTTTAAGGATATACCCTCTTGATCGTCCTCGGGAAGGCAATCGCCTCGCGGATGTGTTCAATTCCGCAGATCCATGAGGTGACGCGTTCTGTGCCCATGCCAAACCCGGAGTGGGGGACTGAGCCGTACTTGCGTAACTCCAAATACCATTTGAAGGCGTCTTCGGGAAGTTTCTCTTTGCGGATGCGCGCCAGTAGTGCATCGTGGTCGCTCATGCGTTCGGAGCCGCCGCAGATTTCGCCATAGCCTTCGGGCGCGAGTAAGTCCACGGATTTGCAGACTTCGGGGCGGCCCGGCCACGGTTCCATGTAAAAGGCTTTGACCGCGCTTGGATAGCCATAAACGAAGACGGGCGTTTCATATTGATTGGTGATGGCGGTTTCATGCGGCGCTCCGAAATCCATGCCCCATTCAAAAGCGAGCAATGCTTTTTTCTCAGGGTCAGTTTCTTTTTCGCGTAATTCATTAATCATCTTCCCTGCATCATCGTATGAAATGCGCGGGAAGGGAGCGACAATTTTTTCCAGTTTGGAAATATCGCGTCCGAGGGATTTCAACTCTGGCATCCGGTCACGCATGACGCGCTGGATGATGTGTGTGATCATCTGTTCTTCCACTTCCATCAAACCGTCCAAATCGCAGAAGGCGATCTCAGGTTCGAGCATCCAGAATTCGGTGAGGTGACGGCGCGTCTTCGATTTCTCCGCGCGGAAGGTGGGGCCGAAACAATAGACTTTTCCGAATGCAAAGATATTGGCTTCATTATAAAGTTGACCTGTTTGCGCGAGATAGGCTTTGCCTTCGTCGAAATATTCAGTTTCAAAGAGGGTGGTCGTGCCTTCAGCGGCGGCAGGCGTGAGGATGGGGGTGTCCATTGCGAGGAAGCCGTTTGTATCCAGCCATTCGCGCGTGGCCGCCATCACGGTCGCACGCACGCGCAGGATTGCCCACTGACTCTGCATACGAATCCACAAGTGGCGGTTATCGAGCGCGAAGTCGGGGCCGTGGTCTTTGAGCGACATGGGATAATCCAAGCCCGCTTCCTGCACGATTTCGATCTGTTTCACGCCGATCTCATATCCGCCCGGGATGCCGGGTGCGCGCTTGTCTTCGCGCACCGCGCCCGTAATGATCACGGATGATTCTTGCGGCAGGCGAATGACGCGGTCAAAGACTTCGGGAGCAAGATCGCCTTTGAAAGCCACGCATTGGATAAAGCCCGAGCCATCGCGCACAAGCAAAAAGACCAGCTTGCCCTTGTCTGTGCGGTTGTAGACCCAGCCCTTGATGGTCACTTCCTTTTCCACGTAATTTGATATTTTTGAAACGCTGATGGTTTCAGTCATGAGATATTTCCTCTACAGTAATTTTTTATCGAACTTCATACGGAATACGAATTCCATCCCACTTTGAGTCAAAATCTTTTATATTACGTGTAACTAGGATTGCATTATGAATTTTTGCTGTTGCCCAGATAATGGCGTCAGGCAGGCGCATACGATATTGGCGGCGAAGTTGTACTGCGAGTTCAGAAATGCTAAGATCAATTGGCGCAATTTCGAAGTGACTTTCCAAAAAATCGCGCAATTGTTGATCTTCGCTTTTTTCACCAACTAAAATTTCCATCCATGAGATTCTGCTAATGATGATGCGCTCATAGAGGTTATATTCCGTGTCTGCTTCAGAAATACCATTGAGTGCATCAATGACAATATTCGTGTCAAACACAGCGATCATGGTCGATTGTCCCATTCCAAGCGGATATTTTGTTGGTATTTCAGCGCGTCAATATTTCGCCCGCGCCAGGAGCCGTAAGCGGGGTGTTTGCGAAGTGGATTTTTTTTCTGTGATTTCACATTACTGCGTTGTTGCAGAAAAAGAATGAAATCCAGTGCTTCACCTTGTTTTTCGAGCGGCAGGAGCATAATCTCTTTTTGGATTTGTTCAAGTAAGGTCATGGTTCACCTCTGCTTTGATTTTACATCAAAAAGCAATTTACTTTCTGTGTTTTTCCAATGCCTTCACCAACAACTCTTTCGCTACATTTGGGTCGGCTTTGCCTTTTGTGGCGCGGGCGACTTGACCCATGAGCCATTGCAGGATGGTCTCTTTGCCAGCGAGAAATTGCTCAACTTCCTTGGGGTTATCGCTCAGGATTTTTTCGATGGCTTCCTGGATAAAGCCTGTATCCGAAACCTGTGCGAGATTTTTTGCTTTGACGATTTCCTGCGGGTCTCCGCCGTTCTTGAGCATTTCGTTGAGCACGATCTTGCCTGAATTGCCGTTGACTGTTTTATCTGTAACCATGTCGATCAATCCGGCGAATCGTTCAGCAGGTAAGGCGATGCCATCCAGGGTTAATCCCGTGTCGTTCATGTAACGCATGAACTCGCCCGCGATCCACGAGTGGATTGTTTTGGCAGGGCTCTTGGATTTGGATACTACATCTTCAAAATAATCTGCGAGCGATTTTTCGGAGATGAGCAGGAGCGCATCCTGTTGTTTCAATCCATGTTGTTCCATGAAGCGGCGGGTCTTTGCATCGGGCAATTCGGGGAGTCGTTCTTTAATTTCATTTACCCATGCACGGCTGACCTCAACGGGCGGCAGGTCCGGCTCAGGGAAATAGCGATAATCATGCGCGTCTTCTTTGCCGCGCTGTGACACGGTCACGCCGCGCACATCGTCCCAGCCCAAAGTTTCCTGGAGCACTTCGCCACCAGACTCATAGACTTTGACCTGCCGTTCGATTTCGTAGGCCGAGGCACGCGTCAACGCGCGGAAGCTGTTCAGGTTCTTTATTTCCGTTCGCGTCCTGAATTCATCGCTTACCTGCGGGCGGACGGATACGTTCGCCTCGAAGCGTAAAACACCTTTTTCCATATCGCCTGAGTTCACTTCCAAATATTGCAGGATGGCTCTGATCTTCGTGGCGTAGGAGAGCGCGGCTTCGACTGAGCGCATATCCGGTTCCGAGACGATTTCCAATAATGGGACTCCGGCACGGTTGAAATCCACCAGGGCGGAATTTCCCTGATGGGATAGTTTGGCGGTATCTTCCTCCAGATGCGCGCGGCGGACGCGAATCCGTTGTGATTCGCGTCCGGTGTCATCCAATATTTCCAGCCAGCCATTCGACGCAACCGGCAGGTCGTATTGCGAAACCTGGTAGCCCTTGGGCAGGTCGGGGTAAAAATAGTTTTTTCGGGCGAATGTGTTCATTTCATTGATCGTACAGTTAAGCGCCAGTCCCACCAGGATGGCCTGCTTAACGGCCTTTTTATTGATTGCAGGCATGGCGCCAGGCAAACCGGTGCATATCGGACAGATCAATGTGTTCGGTTCGGACGCGGCTGAATAGACAGCCGAACAACCGCAAAACATTTTTGAATTTGTTTGCAATTCGGCGTGGATTTCAAGTCCAATGACGGGTTCGTATTGGGTCATGGTGTGCCTTCAAATTATGTTTTTGACTTACCTTGATTCAAGGAATCGTGTGCGGATTGAGTCTAGGTCAATCTGACTCAATCCGCCAGCAAGGAGATAGTTGTCAACGTCGAGTGATGCCAGTGTAGCGAGGATGGTCTCGCGGGTGGTGGTATGCTCGCGTGCAAGCATTTCTTCACGCTCAGGGTCAATGCTCAACGCATAATCGGCGACAATATCATCCGGTGAAACACCGACGAGCGCTAGTAACAGCAGTGTGATAATTCCAGTTCGATCATGTCCGCGCTTGCAATGGAATAGGACTCCGCCGGGTTGAGCCTGTGCGATAGCCCTGATCACGGCAACATGCCGTTCGGGCCAGCGTTGAAGTGCATCACGATAGTAAAGGGGCGTGGACCATAAGCCGGTATCAACCCATTGTTTTACAAACTCTGCATCTGTAAAATCCTCTATGGCTGCGTCGATGGCCGTGATGTTAGCCAGTCGCGGGGTGGTATCGAGATAGTCTTCTTCAACTAGTCCGTGGGTGCGTAGCGAAATAATGGTGCGGATGCCGTGCGCATAAAGCGCTGACCAGCCGTTGGCAGTAAGCTTGGCAGGATGGTCCGAGCGAACGACTGCGCCCCAACGGGTCTTGCGACCATCGGACGTTTTCAAGCCGCCAAGGTCGCGGATGTTGTTACAGCCATCCCATGTAAGAAGTCGATTCAAAGTCATTTACTCACTCCTTTTGAACGATGAGTAATTATAAAGGAGGCAACTGTTTATGCCAGTCGGTGACTTGCTGATAAGCGTGACCGATTTGGAACAGGGTTTGTTCATCCAAATGTTTGCCGATCAACTGCATTCCCACGGGCATATCGTTGGAGAATCCGCAGGGGATGGTCAACGATGGGACGCCGGCCGGGTTTGTGGCCGCGACGTAAATATCCGATAGATACATGGACAATGGATCGCCAGTCTTTTCGCCCAGCTTGAAAGCCGTCGTTGGGCAGATCGGGGCGATTAAGGCGTCGCATTTTTCGAAAGCAGTTTCAAAGTCCCGGCGAAGAAGCGTGCGGACTTTTTGTGCTTTGAGATAGTACGCGTCGTAATATCCAGCCGAAAGCGTGTAGGCTCCCAGCATGATGCGCCGCTTAACTTCATCCCCAAATCCATCGTGGCGAGTCTTTAAATAAATGTCAACGATATTTTCGATCCCCAAAGGGGATGCTATGCCATCATTTGCAGACAAGCCGAAGCGCGTGCCATCAAAACGCGCCAGGTTTGCGCTGGCTTCGGCGAACAGGATCAGGTAATAAACGGGCAAGCCATATTTCGTGTGCGGAAGGGAAACCTCGTGGATTTCCATGCCAAGCTCTTCAAATATTCGAATGGCCTCACGGATGGCGCGTTCGACACCGGCTTCCATGCCAGCGATGAAATATTCCTTTGGGATGCCGAGACGCAAGCCTTTGACTGATTTCCCTAAACTCTCTGAGTAATCAGGGATTGCATCTAATAACGAGGTGCTGTCGTGCGCATCCTGCCCGGCGATCACCTGCAAGACCTGCGCGCAATCAGCCACGTCACGCGTCATTGGGCCAATGCAATCGAAGGAAGAGACGAGGGCTATCAAGCCATAACGCGGGACGCGTCCATACGTCGGTTTGAGGCCGGTGATGTTGCAGAAACCGGCAGGCATGCGGACTGATCCGCCTGTGTCTTCTCCGATTCCAAATGTGCAGAGATTTGCCGCCACTGCCGCGGCTGTGCCTCCGCTTGAACCACCGGGGACGCGTGTCAAATCCCAGGGATTGCTGGTGGGGAAGAAAGCCGAGTTCTCACAGGATGATCCCATGCCGAACTCGTCCATGTTGGTCTTGCCAACGAGTACTGCACCTGCATCAGCCAGTCTGTTTGTGACGATGGCGTTATATTGCGGGATGTAGTTTTCGAGAATTTTTGACGAGCACGTAGTGCGGACATCCCGCGTGGAGATGCAATCCTTCATTGAGAAGGGGATGCCCGTGAGGGGCGTGATGTTCTCGCCTTTGCGGATGCGCTCATCGGCCCCTCGGGCTTGTTCCAGCGCGAGGTCGTCAGTGATGGTAACGTAGGATTTGACCTTCGGGTCAACGTCACGGATGCGCTGAAGGATCGCCTGCGTGAGTTCGACGCTTGAGATTTTTTTAGTAATTAGTAATTGATGAGCTTCGCGGATTGATAAATTATGTAGTTGCATAGTTTTTATGCCAGGAATTGAATATACAGTTTCTTGAATTCTGTTTCGAACGTCTCAACCATTACATGTTTTTGTTCTGCGCTTAACAGACTTGCATGCAGGGCATTCATGGTCAAGTGTTTGAAAAAGTCTGCATCCCAGCCAAATTGTTTTTGCAGCTGAATGAACTCACTGGTGAGAGTGGTGTTGAACATGGGCGGGTCATCGCTATTGATGGTGATGTACAAACCTTCTTTAAGAAGCAGGGGCAGGCTGTGCTCTGCAAGCGAGGGATATACCTTTAGACAAATATTGCTGGTGGGACATACTTCCAATGGAATTTGTGTTTCTCGAAGGTGGGCAATGAGTGCGGGGTCCTCAATCGCCCGCACGCCATGACCAATGCGCCGACTGTCCGCAACATCAATGGCCTGCCAGATGCTTTCCGGACCTTGTGTTTCGCCAGCATGTAAGATACACGGAATTCCCTTCTTTCGCACCCTATCAAAAGCAGTTTTAAATTTTACAGGCGGATTTCCTTTTTCTAGTCCCCCCAGCCCAAGGGCAATCAACATCCCATCGCCATATCTTTCGATGACCCAATCAGCCACCAGATCGCCTTCCTTTTCGGTAATCATACGCGGAATATCCACGATCACGGCCATTTGTACACCCAGTTCCTTTTGAGCCCAGGACCGTGCCCTGTTCACAGCGTCCATTTGATCGTGAAAACCCAGCCCGCTATATACATACTGGCTGTATGGCGTGAATGTTACTTCACTATATTGGATATTTTGTGCCGCCTGACCGGTCAGGAATTCTCGGGCAATTAACTCGATGTCGTCGGCGTGACGGAAGCAATTGGATATTGTGTTGTAGACTTCGATGAAATGTTCAAAATCTTTAAAGGTGTACCAGGCATTCAATTCATCCAGATTTTTAGCAGGGAGGTCAATTTTGTATTTGCCGGCAAGTTTAATTAAGGTTTCCGGTTTAACGGAACCTTCCAGGTGAACATGAAGTTCCACTTTGGGTATTCGGTTGATGAAGCTTTCGATGGGCTTGGTCATCTAATGTTCACTCGTCACCCAGCACGGTGGGGACTTTGACATATCCGCGTTCGGCTTGGGGGGCGTTGTTTAGAAATTCTTCGTGGCTCATCGAGGGCTGAACCACGTCTTCCCGCAGGATGTTCTTTGCGTTGACTGTTTCTGATGCGGGCGGGATATTTTCCGTATCCACTTCGTTGAGCATATTGAAGTAGTCAATGATGGAAGTGAATTGTCCGCTGAATTTCTGCGCTTCCTCTTCGGTGATGCCAAGGCGCACAAGGTAGGCCATGTACTTGACGGTGTTGGTGTCTATCGTTTGGGGCATAGATTACTCACAAAATATGAATTATGTTGGTGGTCAGGCTAAATCAAGGATGCTGTCAAGTCCGCGGCGCAGACCGACAAAAGTATTGACCTTGCGAATCGCCAGCAGGGCGCCGTCCACGTAAGGCTGGGCGCTGCTACCTGAGTCATGGCGAATGGTAAGTTTTTGGTCAGGCATGCCAAAAATAATTTCCGCCGAGATGGTATATCCAGGCAAGCGGATGGAATGCACTTGTGAACCTGTCATCCGTGCACCGCGCGTCTCCACGACGCCCTGGGTTTGCTCCAGAGGAACCGTCAGTTCCGAAGGTCGAACCTTGGACAGGCGGTAAGCCAGTTCGCGCACCGTCCCGCTGGGTGCGTCTTTTTTGCCATCGTGGGCATAATCAATGATTTCCCATTGAGGGATAAACTTGGCGGCAATTTCAGAAAACTTCTGCAATAAAACAACAGTCAGCGCAAAGTTGCCAACTGCCAGCACGCCGCGTTGATGTTCATCGGCAGCTGCCGCAATTTCTTCAAAGTCGGCATCTGTTAATCCTGATGTTCCAATAACCACATGTGCTTCGTGTTGTAATGCGGTCAGCACATTTGATTTCGCCACATCTGGTTTAGTGAATTCGAAAAACACATCGCATGGATGCGCCGTGAGCGCTTCCTGCGCTGCTGCATACACTGGGCAAGTTAGGCGCGGCTCCGCAAGCACGTCGCCCAGAATGCGTGCGGCGTGTGTACGTGATATCGCAGACACAAGCGTTATGTCTTTGGATTGGGTTATAGCGCGGGCTACGGCTGAGCCAGCCCATCCAGTAGCGCCAGCAAGACAAACACGAATTGTCATGGATTTATCTTCCTTTTTTGACGATGGGCGATAGTTTATGGTCAATCGTCCATTGGTTAGTTGGCTTTTGCGCTTGACCCATTACTTTTTTCACCTATTCGTGACTCTGGGTCATTAATTGTAAAAAACGCATACCAGCCAACACTTGATTTACCCGTTGTTCAGTTAGCGTCCCGATGTATTCGCCTAACTGCGTTTTATCTACCGTAGACACCTGTGAAATTATCACAACACTTTGCTTGGGCAGATTTGCTTCACCCTCTTCGAGTAATACATTGCCAGGTGCTTTTGCCCGTTTCAGGTTCGATGTCACTGCACAAACAACTACTGTATTGATGCGGCTATTGTTAAAGATATTATCCTGAACGACCACGTGCGGATGGGTGTGGTCTGATGTCGTTCCATTCGATTCTTCCAATGGAACCCAAAATATATCGCCTTGACTGACTTTCATTCGATCTTTACCTATTCTCCA